>Ga0315904_10000911_pt1 | contig 47083 bp, 14 predicted proteins | sample LakEriMetagenome_6_FD_203529 | JGI IMG/M metagenome (GOLD analysis project Ga0315904, IMG submission 203529) | Freshwater fungal communities from buoy surface, Lake Erie, Ohio, United States - Buoy 12 MA120 | ecosystem: Environmental > Aquatic > Freshwater > Lake | place: USA: Lake Erie, Ohio...
AGCCTTGTTAACAGAAAAGGTTAAAATAATTTGGAAAATATTAAAAACTTTCGTACCTTTATGGCAATTTTAACTAAACTAAAATCTAAATGCCTGAAAATCAATCACTTCTGCATCAGCTGGAGCAGATGCTTCACTGGAAGAAAAGCAAAAAGTTCTACGCAGAAAAACTACAAATCACTGAGGCTGAGGTAGATGAGTTGATGAAGGAGTTGAAAGAATCAACAGATGCAAGACAGGATGCTGAGATTGGGAACTATGTTGGAGAGTTGGAAGATCATGTGGTGAGGTTTTTTGAGGATATACAGAAAGGAACAGGTGAAGTGGTGATAAACACCAAAGAAGAAATTAAGAGCCTGGATGAGTTGATTGAAAAGTGCAAGATTGATACAAGCAAGTGGGAGATAACTAAATACGTCCAAAACTACTGGGGAAATGCTGACCAGCCTCACTACCAAGTGAAAGCATGGTTGGGCAAGAAAAAAGATGAGCAAGTGTTCCAAGACTCATTTGTTTCCTTCCTAAGCACCTACACACCTAGTGCATCCCAGATAGTAGCTCGCAAGGTTGAGCAAGATAAACCAGAAGCTTGTTTAGTTATTAACAAACAAGACTCCCACCTCAACAAGCTAGATATAGGAGGAAAGAATGACATTGATGATAGATTTGATGACTATACACAAAAGCTAGAAGTTATTCTACATCAAGCATCTCTTTCCAATCGTATAACAGATATTAAATACATCATTGGGTCTGATGAGTTCAATAGTGAGTTTACAAACACCACGACAAAAGGAACCCCTCAGCAAAACATCCTCTCCTATCACCAGTCGTTTGAAAAGATTTGTGATCATGAGATAGCTGTTATCAACATGCTACTTGAACACTGTGAAGAGGTGGATGTAATATTTGTAGCAGGTAACCACGATGAGTTTGTAGGATGGCATTTGGCAAGTTGGTTACAAACCTACTACAGAAACGAAGACCGTTTGTTCTTTGAGATATCTCCAAGATATAGAAAGTATATTAGTTATGGTACATCAGCCATGATGTTCAACCATGGAGATGCTCTAAAGCCCGCAAAGTTAGCTGGTCTGTTTCCTATGGAATATAAAGAAGATTGGTCTGAACATGATCACTTCTACATTTTCACAGGGGACAAACATCATGAAATGAGCCTAGATTTTAATGGCATTAAGTTCTACCAGCTTCCTGCTTTCTCAACAGCCAAGAGCTCTTGGGATGACAAGAATGGGTATACAATATCCAAGGGTGAGATTACGGGATTCCTCATAGACTACCATGATGGAATGACCAATATATTCAAACAGTATTTATAATGCCCACGTTAAGAAAATTAGTTTCAGATGTACGCTCTGCCCACAAGCTTCTGTCTACAGATAGCTTGATTACGGACAGGGCTATTGCTTCTGAAATAAGGAACAATAGCCTATTGCTCATTAAGAGGGAAACTAACCTCAGAAAGCTATGGGCAACAGACACCCTGTTCACCACCATCCCTTGTCTAGAGCTGGTGGAAGTTCCTATTTCTGAATGTTGTGATTATGTTGATCCCTGCTCAGTGGCTAGAAGCAAATACAAACTTCCAAGCATTGCAGAAGGTAATTATCAGTATGTCATTCAAGGTGTTTATTCAATTAATGCCATGAGTGGACAGGGTAAAAAGATTAAGGAAATAACCATCAATAGATATATCAATCTTCTAAAACTTCCCATCATTAAGAAGGAAGAGTATTATTGGATAAGTAACGACTATCTGTACGTTAGCAATCCTCTGCTTAAGGCTGTACGTTTTGTAGCGCTTTTTGAGCAGGATGTTCCTAACGAACTACTCTATCCTGAATGTGATTGTGGTACTCCTCAGTACACAACAGAACAGCTGTGTATCAACCCGTTAGATAAGGAGTTTGCTCTCCCAGGTTATTTGGAGAAGCAGGTGTTGGAGCTTACATCTCAAAAGCTGCTGGCTACATATTTCTCTCTCAAGACAGATATGACAGCAGAAGGTATTGATGGTCAAGCCCCCAATACTAAACCAACAAATTAATGCGCACCAAGGTTGACTGGAGAAGTGCTAGTAAGGAGAACTACAATAATTTCTGTAAAAAGAATCCATCCGTAAAGCTATCCTTTGACGAATGGAGGAATATTGTCTACCTATACCTTGACGCTTTTAAGGAATACATTCTAGAAACAGGAGAAAAAGCAAAGCTTCCTTTTGGGTTTGGTGAGTTTTCCATAAACAAGAAGAAGCGTAGAAAGATAAAAGGAGTGGATGGGAAAGAGTTTGTCAATCTTCCAATAGACTGGAAAAAGACAAAAGAGAAAGGAAAACGCATCTACAACTTTAACTTCCATACAGAGGGTTATTTCTTTGGCTGGATGTGGTTCAAAGATTCTGCTCGTCTAAAGCACACAGAACTTTGGTATTTCAAGCCTTCCCGCACTACATCTAGAATGCTCTCCCACTACCTAAAAACCAACGATAGATATCAACACATCTATTGTGAATGGAAAAAATAAACTATGTCTTATTATTACAAATACAATTTCACTAGCCCTGAGCCCATCTATTCCATTGTGAAGGAGGAGTTCAAGAGCTATTTTGACACAGGGGCTGTTGATGACCTGATGTTCCCCACCTATCTAGACAAGTGTCTTAGAAAGCTGGGTAGAACCACTTATGTTATTAGCCAAGACATTTTGCATATTTGTGATTATGAGGCTAGACTTCCAGACAATTTCTTTGCTGTTCGTGAAGCATGGATGTGCACAGCTGTAAATGGTTTCCCCTATCAATCAGCCAACTCTTTCTATTCTCAGGCTGCTACAGCCACTACAATACAAGTGAGTCCTTTGACAGTGGGAGGTACACCTTGTACCAATCCTACATGTCAAAATCCTAATTGTGGAGGATGTATGCCAGAGATTATACAGGCTGTGTACAAGACTAATAATCAAGCACCTGTACAATACAGGAGAGAATACTTGCTAAAGCCTGGTAATCTATCTGCCATGAGAAACTGTGGGGTGGATTATACAAACAACTGGGAGTTCTATCAGCAAGCCCCACCACTTAATGAGTTCACTCCTGGCTCTGCTGGGTATGATAGTTTTGATGTTAGAGACAATAAGTTTGTTACCAACTTCCGTAATGGTGTGGTGCATATTCTTTTCTATGCTACAGAATATGATGCTGGTGGTAACCAGCTAATTCCTGACAACTATCGTGTTAGGGAATATATTGAAGCGTTTATTAAATACAAGGTGATTGAAACGCTCACCAACCAGACCAACGATGAAACCTTTAACCAGTTACAACAGAAGCTTGCGTTCTACAAGCAACAAGCTGAAGAGGCATTCATCATGGCTGACATTGAGATTAAGAAGCAAGATCCTTGGACTAAGCAACGTAGGATTAAGAATGACCTGAACAGATTTAATATGTATGAACTTCCCAATCGTACTAACAGGTATGGCTGGCGTAGAAATAATTAATATCCATGGCTGAACAAGAAGAAGGCAATATTAGGCAAGAGTTTAATTCTGCTAACACTGGTCTTAACATGGATAGATCTGTTACACAGATCCCCAAAGGCCAGCTAACGTATGCATTAAACGCTGCTGTAGAGAACTTTGACTCAAATTCTGTTAACTATCAGAATGAGCCAGGGAATGAGCTTTGCCTCACCTTCCCTGAAGGCTATTTACTTATTGGTGAACACTTCATTCCTGAGAAGAGCAAACATATATTCTTCCTAGTTAACCCAGAAATTGGTGGCTCTGAGATAGGATATATGGATAACAATGATTGTGTCTATCGCACATACATTAATGCTCCTTGTCTCAACTTCAATATTAACAATCCTATTCACAAGGCTGTCCACAGAATCACAGAATGCACAACAGAGGTGTATTGGACAGATGGTCTCAATCCCCGTAGATATATTGATCTCAACCCAGAAAACCTACCCTATGTTCTCATAGGAGGCACCCCTGCATGTGATCCTATCTACAGCAATGAGATTGATTGTAATGGACTAAACGTTCAGCCTAACTTTACTGTCCCTCAGCTTGAGGTGACAAAAATAACCACTGGAGGTGATCTCACTGCAGGAACCTATCAGTTTGCCATACAGTATTCTGATGCTAATGGTAATCCATTTACATCTTATTATTCTGTTACCAACCCCACTCCTATTGCTGACATAGGTCTCACTACACCTAATTTTAATTATCAGGTGGGTAAGTCTATTGAGCTCACTGTCAGCAACTTAGAAGGATCAGGACTCTACCAATATTTTAACATTGCTGTCATTAAGACAATAAATGGTGTCACCTCTGTTGAGCTGATAGGCACTTATTTTATTGATGATCTCACACAAACTATCACTTACACAGGTCAGATTAAAACTGACATTCGTCTTACAATAAATGACATCTTTGAGAAGTTCCCTTATTACGAGATAGCTCAGGATATAACAGCTGTACGTGATATATTAGTGTGGGACCAACTCACTTCTATAGAAAGAATCAACTACCAGCAGATTGCTACTGGTATCACCTTACAGTGGGAAACTCATCGCATCCCTAACACAGAAACATATGCTGATGCATTTAATGCTACCAACTTACGTGGATATCTGCGTGATGAGGTGTATGCATTTGAGATAGTGTTTCTACTTAAGAATGGTAAACAAACAGACGGTTTCCACATCCCTGGAAGACTGGCTAATGCTAATGACCTATTTCCTGTCTCTACAGCTAATGATGATTTTATAGGTGACCCAGAAGATCCTATTGCAGGAACTAGTCCCTATTGGAAGATATACAACACAGCCACTGTTACAGGTTTCTCTCCTGGCTATTCTCCAGCCACAAATTATAAAGGACCTTATCAATATGGTGAGTTTAGCTATTGGGAGTCTACAGAAGAATATCCTTGTAACGAAGAGCTCTGGGGATCTCTAGCTGGTCAGAAGATTAGACATCACAAGTTTCCAGATGTGCTAGTGAGTCCTATATTTGAGTCTGCTCTATTTACAGGACAGGATAACATGGTGATGCAGAAAGATGCTGTGTTTCCACTGGGTGTAAGAATAGATGTACAACAGGTGCAAGCTCTCATCCAGGCTTCCAATCTTACAGCTGAACAGAAAAGCGAGATAGCTGGCTTTAAGATCATACGTGGTGACAGAAGCACCAATAGGTCCATCGTGGCTAAGGGTATTCTTAGAAACGTGGGTAAGTATGACCGTGAAGGTACAGAATACTACTTCCCCAACTATCCTTACAACGATTTAAGACAAGATCCATTCTTGTTAGAGAAAAGCAACTCTTACACAATTCCTCTTGCTGCTACAAGCAATACATCTATTTGTAGGAAGTTTAGCATCTATCCTAAAGATCCTGGTGAGATTGAATATATTGATTGTTACACGTCAGAAATTGTCAAGAAGAAAATTGGTAATAATCCAGGTGATGATTTTCCTTTAAATACAATTAGTTACATCTGTGCCTTGGACTATCCCAAGCCTAAGTATATTGGAACTGGTGTGTGTGCAATAGGCTCTAATACATACAATGTCTACAGAATTACAATTAATAAGTTTAGTTCATTATCACCAACCGTTGTATTTAGATTGGTGTGGCCAATCACTAGATGTGGTTTAAGTAATGGAAATACTATTCCTCCTCCTGTAGGATATTCAATGCCTGGTGGAAATGTTGATGGATGGACCAAGTATTGTGCTGAGAATCCTACAACTTCGTGTTGTGATTTATTTCTTAATAAACCACTTGATATAAACAATCAATATGCACAACTAGTCCCTACTGGAGTAGGTGATTTTACATTTGAAATTGCTTCACTCACTCCTCCAACATTTGATCAAAGTACTGCTGGTGATGCAACTACAGTTAAGGTGGAGTATGTGCGTTCTGTAGGAACTGATCTTTGCAACCCAGATAATCTACAGGGATTTGATGAAGAGGGAGCAAAGTATAGACATGTACTCAACTCTCCTGAAACATCCTTTGGACAACCATTCTTGGGTGGTGTTCTGAAGCTAGAGAATGTAATATATGGTGCTGGTAAGGCTCACTTTGTTGAGGTGAAGAAGAATGCGATGTACAGGCTATTAAGTGCTGAAGCTCAACAAGATGCGCTTAACAGTGCAAATAGAATTGCAAACATCACTACAGACTATAACGCTACAGCTCTATTTGCTGCATATCAGGCCTATCTAACCATTTATGTAAATGGTATCACCAGACGTAACTATTCTTATTCCTACAACTCTATAGCCAGCTATGACTATAGTAATGTGATTAACAATGGCCTAGGAATCAAGCAGCGTGAGCTTGAGCTCAAGCAATATCTAATTCCTGGTGTACAGGGAGTGGGTGATAACAAGAATGTAAACAACTGGAACAGAGAGAGTTCTGTCTATCTAAAGACTAAAGAAAACTATACAGGTGGTCCTAGATCTCCTCTTCCATTCCCCAACCAAACTCCCACTATAGGAGGATTAGTGAATGATAGATCTAGAATGATCTTAAGTGAGGCTGGTGTTAATGAAAATCAAAACAATTGTGGAACTCCTGCTAGGGAGGAATATATAAGTGTTATCTCCTATTATGGATCTCTTAAGAATATATTTGTTAACCAGTATGGCCAGATTTATTCTTATGACACTGTAGATACAGGATTCCAAAGAGACATTACACCTCTTACAGGTCCTGTTGTAGCCACATTCTTTGGTGGTGACACATTCATAAGCAAGTTTGCTTTCAAGACCAAATTGCCATTCTTTATTGACAATCGTGTGAATGCTCCTGATGATAGTGATATATTCTACGATGAAATTGGTAATGTGGCCTATCCTGTATACTGGCACTCAGGACGTTCTATTCTTACAACAGCCGCTGTTGACCAGCAAACTCTTACAAACTTCATTTCTATCAAGGCCAACAACCTTGACTGTCCTAATAGTCAAACCCCTATCACCAGCCCTGGTAGAACTTACTACGATGGTAAGATGTATCAGTTTGCTTATGGTATTCCTTATTTCTATTGCGAGAGCTCTTATAATGTAGACTTACGTCAAGCTTTCAATAATAGAGAGGGTGACTTCTGGCCTCATGTAAGTACAGGTATTCCTGATGATTGGGTACAAGAAGACTATGTACCTATTGCTCAGGACAACACCTACTATTATAATGTGACATTCTCTAAACAAAACAGAGAGAATACATTCACACATCTTCCTTTTGACTGGAAGAGTATATGTTATACCAACTTCTCATTTAGAGCAATATACTCTGATAGCCAAGAGCTTGCTACATCACCAACAGTTAATAACTGGTTGATTTACAGAGCTAATTCTTTCTTTGACTTCCCACAAAACTTTGGTCCTTTAGTGAGCCTAGATGGTATACAGAACAAAGCTATCCTGGCTAGGTTTGAGAACAAGAGCTTGCTTTATAACACGCTCCTCACTATTAACACCAGCAACCCACAAGCTGCATACGTAGGAAACCCAACACTGTTTGCAAGTTCTCCTCCCATTGATTTTGCAGAAACTGATCTAGGATATGTAGGTAGTCAGAACAAGATGCTCCTGAAGATTCCTCAAGGACAAATCACTGTAGATGCTAAACGTGGACAAGTGTTCCTTGTTTCTGGCAACCAAGTGCAAGATTTGTCTGCTTTTGGCTCAGGAATGAACAGGTTCTTTACAGACCATTTGGCCTTTGAAATCTTACGTTACTACCCCAAGGTGGACATAGATAACCATTTCAATGGTGTAGGACTACATGGGGTGTATGATAGTAAGTTTGACCGCATCATTCTCACTAAGCTTGACTACATACCAAAGCTGGATAATATTGTTTATGATGATGTAAACCAGAAGTTTTATTTGGAACAACCTGTAGAATGCTGTGATGGTGAGGAGTTTATAAGAAAAGAAGTGTTCCTGACAGACTCAGAATACTTCTGTAACAAGAGCTGGACACTATCTTTCAACTTCAACACTAACAGTTGGATAAGCTTCCATAGCTATATTCCCAACTGGTATATTGCTGAGAACAACTTCTTCTATTCTGGCCTGAATGATTGCTGTGCAGATTTTGATGCTGTTGTAGGTAATCCTGTTCCAAACACTACAACCACCACCACAACGCAGTTTGTGTGTGAGTGTAATACATATGATGTAACAAATGCATCAGAAGACACTCTCTACTATGATTATGTAGATTGCAACAATCAGCCACAAAACAGCACACCAATAGCAGGTGGTACAACACAGACAGTTTGTGTTTGTGGAGACCAAATCTATGCTGCTGCTAAAGGGCTAGATGTAACACTAGTGGGAAGCGGATGTCTTACAACCACTACCACCACTACAGCTTTCCAAGGCTGTGGAATAGAGGGTGTGGCTTGTGAAATAACAACAACCACCACCACTAGTACCAGCACAACAACCACTACTACCACTGCTTTTCCATGTGAGTGTTATGTTGTTTACAACTCTACAGAGACAACACATCTAGTAGCTTCATATAAATGTGGGGCTGACTCAATTTCTTACACTCCTGTAGAAGCAGGACAACTCATCAATCTGTGCGTAAGCACTGAGATGGTGCCTTATTCTGATGAGGGTGTAATCATTACACTATGTGGCACACCGTGTACACAAGACTCAGATTGTGAAGAGTGTACAACAACAACAACCACTACATTAGCTCCTTCTTGTGATGATTGTTATGAATACACTGTCACTTCTGAACTAGGTGCAACATTCCAATGGATTGATTGTCAAGGATTTACACAAACAGATAGTGTAGGAATTGATCAGGTGTATAACATTCCTTGTGCTGTACAGAATAGTGTATTGTTCACATTTGGTTTTGGCACTGCAACAATAGGAGCATATTGTGGAAACACATGTGGAACCACTACAACAACAACTTTACCACCTTTATAAAATGCCTCAAACTGTATTCATAAAGCTAGTGAAAGCCTCTCCCAGGAGTGGACCTTTTAACATTTCTGACAACCTTGGAAATGTTATAGCTACAGGTGTGCCTAAGAGTGAGCTGATTGATGGTGTCACTTATAGCGTGGATAGCAACGCCACTGTTATCATCATCACTTCCACTGGTAGTTGTAAGAAGTCTATTAACTTCCCTATATCCGAGGTGACACCTAATGAACAGGTGACACTATCTTTTAGTCAGGCATTAAGCTCCTGTCTGTGGAGACATCTTACAGACGTGGAGAATTACAACAAGTTTTATGGAAACATCGAACCCTATATTATCGAGTATCCGTTCAGCTATACATATTATGACGAAATCCTTCAAAGCGTTAAAGACTACACTAAGGCTTATAGGTACTTTGTATCTACTACTGGTGTATTTAATGATAACGATAGGATTGAGGTTGATAACCAATGGTTTAACAAAGCTGTATTATATAATGGTCAGCAGAGCACAGGTGTGCTTGAGCTTGTTCCAAAGCCCATCAACAACCTCAAAGAATACTTGAAATACCCTGTATATAACACTGAGAGTAAGACAATTACGTACACTAAATCAGACAACTTCTATCAATATAATACGTTCTGGTCTTTAGTGAAGAACAAATCCCTACCCTTATTCCTAACCACTTGTGAATCATTGTCTTTAGACAAGGTGGTGAACCAGGCTAACATGGATTATGGCAAGCGTTCTTTCAAGAAAGAACCTCTGCGTGCTAAAGATTTGAAGGTGAGACACATCCTTGATAACGATAGCAAGGTGCATTTGGTAAGTCAATTCATTCTTACACCTGCTCAAATCTCTTACAAATAATGGCAAAGAAGCTCACATCAGAAAAAGCAAGGAAGATATTGCACGACAAAAGCGTGCATGGAAAGCCTCTTACAGAGAAGCAACGTAAGTTCTTTGGAGCTATTGCTGGTGGGGCTAAGCCTTATCAAGATGGTGGCTGGTTGGACAAGTACGATGACACACCCCAAGCACAGAATGGTATAGAAGGTACAATGGGCGGTTTAACAGACATTGGATTCAAACATAATGGTGCATGGGGTGGGGCCTGGAGAAATGGTGGAACAACACTACAACCTCCCATGGCTGGTGCTCTTCAAGCAATCCCTCTAATGCAAATGGGTGGAAGCCTTCCTGGTGCTGTAGGATTTATGTATGCACGTACACAGAGCCCTGCTCCTTCTAACGGTCCCTATGCTAAGAAGACCAAGGCTAGTGCACAGAATGGACAGGAGATGAAATACTACCAAGAAGGATTAGACTTCAAACCTAAGACCATTAGTCAGGATGGTAGTCAGCTTAGACTTATTCCCAGAGCTACTGGAGATATGTCTTCCTATGTTCCAAAGATAGATGTTAAAAAAGAACAGCTAGCTGCTGCTGCTAAAAAGAATCAAGCTGCTAGAGAAGCTATAGAAAGACAAGGAGAAATAAAACCATATGTTCCCCAATCTCCTAACTCTAGAGCATGGGAAAAATTAACCAATCCTGTTGAAGCTCTTGGATATGTTGTACGAGGAGAAAGACTTCCAGAAAACTTCTCAAAAGGTCAATCTAGAACAAGTGGTCTTAATGCTATTGTAAACACCCTAAATCCGTACCAGATAATTGATTCTGGAGCTGAGTTTCTTATAGGAACTGGTAATATTATAAAAGATGTTGCTACTGGTGATTTTGAAAGTGCTTCTAATAGAGTGCCTTCTACAATATTACAAGGACTTGGAGCAGCCCCAACGTTAACAGCGTTTCCGAAAAGTAGTATTACAAGAGGTCTACAAACTCTCTCTGATTTACCAAAGGCTAGAACTGTTAAAGAAGTTATTGGACGAATTGGTGGTGTTCCAAGTGAAACAAGTATTCCAAGGATGGCAATGGATGATGTTAAGGCATTAAGACAAGTTCAAGAGATAGGAAGGCTTAAAGCAACAGGAGCAAGAAGTGCAGAACAAATGAGATATGCCTTGCAAAATAATCTTCCTGAAGAACACTTTCAGAAGGTATTTAGCAGATCAAGAAAAGAGGCAGAGGATCTTCTTGCTAGTGGATTTGGAGAACAAGAAGCTCAGGCAGCAAATGCAACAAGAGAGCGTCTAACAGAGTTGATTAATAGACCACGTCAACGTAATAGAGAAGTGCGTTCAACGCTTGATGATGAAACAATGCAAGCTGTTGAGGATTTTAATAATAGACCCGTTACACCTGAGTTGCAAGCCCAACGAGACAGACTTAGAGCTCAGATGCGTCAACTTGATCAAAGAGGATCTAGTTCTACAGGTGATTTTACAAATATAGACAGATCTGAAAGTGTATTAAATAGTTTAGAAAGTTATGGAAGAATTAGTAATTCAGGAAATGTTTTACTTCCAGGACAAGAAGGTGCCACGTCTTTTGTTGATCGTTTAGCTGATGATATCAATAGATCTATTAATAAAGCAATTAATCCTGTTAGGAATATTAACCGTAAAGTGGTAAATTTATTTAATAAGTATTCACAAGACTACCCTTATTATTCAGGAAATGTTTTACAGAAAGTTCCAACACTTTCTTTATCATCTCAAGGGAGTTTAAAAAATGTTTCCAAAACAACAAGTTTTGCCCCAGAAGGAATTCAATCAGGAGATGTTTTCACAGGAAGTTTAAACACATCACATAGTTCATATCTTCCTCAACTAAAACAGGTATTTAAATATACCAAAGGAGAGCCTCAATTTCTTGGTTACAAACGAATGAATGAGATGGGCTTTCTGTCTAACTATAATTATACAAATGAGGACATTGCAAAATATTTGAACTCAGAGATAGACGAACAGATAAAAAGAGGAATCCTTCCAAAAAATATACAACGACCATTTTTAAAAAAATCTCTAGGACCAGATAAAGTGATACTTCCTCAATATGGTATAAGACAATATCAAGATGGTGGAGATATAACTGTAGACCCTATGGGATATTGGAACCCTGAGAACGTGGGTGGTCCTGTCATCATCCCATCTAACATAATCACTATGGAGGGTGTAGATCAACCCCTCCTTGGAATATCTGACACAGGAGATGTCCAATACATGGAACCAGGAGAAGACTATGAGTTTGATGGTGAATACGTAACAGAATATCCTGTAGCTAAAGGTGGTGTGAGTGTGAATAATGCTGATGCTCAACCACTTAAAAAACTAGACCAATCACTTAACTTTACAAACTATAACAAACCAACCAAGGGTGGCTGGTTAGATAAATATAACTAACATGAAAAAACAGATGCTCAAAATCGCTGGTGTCAAGTCTGAAAAGGAATTCTATGATAAGTTTCCTGATGAGGCATCCTTCATGGCTAAGCATGGCAAAGAGTTTAAAAAAGCTATGCGTGGGTCTAAGATTGAAAAAGCTCAGGTGGGAACTAAAAAGTCCCCTGTAGATCAGTCTCCTGGACCAGGATGGGAGTGGGACCCTTATATGAATCAATGGGTGTTTGGGGGTATGGACTACTCTCAAATGGAACAGAAAGGAACTCCTTCTGTCCCTACAAAAAATCCGTATGATGAGATTGTTGGTGGTTTGTCTAAACTTACAGGTGAGGGAACAGGTGTAAATCCTCAAACTAAAGCTCCAACCACTGAAGGAACTTCTAGTGATATAATTCCTTATCTGCAAGCTGGTGTAGATGTTATTGGTGGCATTAGCATGATTAAAGGACAAAGAGATGCTGTACGTCAGGCTAAACAAATGGCACAACTTACAGGGGTTCAATCTGCAGCAGCTGCTAGCAGACCTATGCAACAGCCTAGAAGACAATATGTTAGACCAGAAGATGTTATTCCACAACCTGAACAAATGTTCCCTTCTTATGGTGTAGGTACAAATGTACTTGCTCAAGATGGTGCAATGATTGGTGGCACACCTACAGAGATTCAGAACATGTACAATCCTGGCACTCTTTATAGTGATTTAGGATATGAGCCTTTGAATGACACATCTAAGGTGAAGCAGTATGTGGCTGGTGGTAAACTTAAAAAAGCTGCAGATGGCTCAGGTGTTGAGGGTGGTTTTGACATAGGCTCCCTTTTCTCAAATCAGCAAATTATGGGTGGCGTTGGACAACTCATAGAAGGAAAAGCTCCAGAGGCTGGTAATAGAATAGGTAGAGGTATTGGTACAGCTGCTGGTACAGCTATTGGTGGTCCTATTGGTGGTGCAATTGGTGGTTTACTTGGAAGTGCTATAGGTGGAATTGTGGATAGAAGTGAGGAGAAGATTAAGAGATATCAAGACCAAGCTACAAGAAGCATGGGGAACATCATGGGTCAACAAATGGGAGTGAACATACAAAACAGATTTGGTGCTTTTATGCAAGACGGTGGTACCACATCTCCATATGAGTGGGTGAGTCATACATGGCAGCCTAGAACTATTACACAGTTTGGAGAATACAAAATGAAAGACCTTCTCAAACCTCCAGCAGATGCTGACATGCTTAGAGCTGGTGGTCACTTGAAAGCTTACACTCCTCCTAGTGCACGAGCTATGTCTACAGAAAGACCAGCTATGCAAATGGGTGGAGAACTACAGACACACTGGGGTGGATATGCAGAACCTATGTCCTACAATCCCTATCTACCAGATGGTGGTGAGACTATCATGTTCAGAGGCCAATCCCACGATGAATCTGATGGAAGAGGTAACACAGGTATTGGTATTACGTATGGTGAGAATCCTGTAGAGGTGGAGCGTGGTGAGCCTGCTGTAAAGCTTCAAGATGGTACAAGTGGAGACACCAATCTCACTGTATTTGGAAATATTAATATTACAAAAGCATTTGCAAGCATGTTAGGAGATTCTAAAGCTCAGGGCAAGAAGTTTAAAACTTATGTAGCTGACTTGTCCAAACAAGAAAACAAACAAAACAAATTGATTGACAAGTCTATAGATCAACTTGACAATATGAACGTACAAAACTCTTTTGACAAGCTTGCCTTAGGAACCCTCCAGGCAAACATTGAAGGGGCTAATGCTAAACTTAAAGACTTAGCAGAAAAGAAAATGGATGCTGCAGCTCTTCAAAATGCTATTAATGATAGCAAGGAAGAAGACCTTTTAAACGTAACAGACAGTGGTGAGGTGCTTGCAAAGAAAGGGGCTAATATACCAAAAGCACAACGTGGCACCTCTTCTGGAAAAGCAAGAGCTGCTGCTAGAACAGCAACAGAAACAGTTGTTCCTATGAGCATTCCTGGCACAATAGGAGGACTACCCTTCCGAAGCTATCTCCCAACATATATTGAAGATGAACAACCCGTTGAACAAGAAGTGGTTGTAAACCAGACTCCTTCTGTTGCTCCAATTGCTACACAAAGAACAACAGCTGCTACAACACCTAGAGATACATATAAGAGTAAGTATGGACTAGAGCCTTGGAGAGGAAATGTAACAGGTCTTGGTGCAGCTACAGCTTCTGAACTTAGTGCTAGACAGTGGGATGAGATAGCAGATAAGCTTGGATTTAAAGGACGTGGTAACAAAGAGTTCCAAGAGTTTCTACTTAAGAATCCACAGTCTAAACCATTAATTGAAGCTAGACACCAGAGACTATATGGTAAAGATCCATTTGTAGATGAAAAGCTTGGTGCTGGATGGGAAGGTGTGATTGACCTAGTGAGACCTAAGACAGGAGGTTTACCAAGAGAACTAAAGCAGATTCCTGGAACATCAATTACACCAAAGCTTTCAGCTGTTCCAACAGGAACAACCAGACCTATGGATGTTAAAGTTCAGGAAGAAGGGTTTAATTTCATCCCATATTTGAACCAAGCAATATCCTATCTAAGAAGACCTGATGAGGAACAACTAGATCCTAGACAACTTCTTGGTGAAATGTACGCATTGTCCACCAACCAGGTGGAGCCTGTATATGCTCAGAAGTTCATGCCTCAGTTGTCCACACCTGTTGACATATCTCTACAGGACATCCTAAACCAGAACCAGGCTGACTACAATGCTACACAAAGACTGGTGGGATATAATCCAGAGGGACTGGCAATGCTAAACGCCCAGAAATACCAGGCTAACCAAAGAGTGCTGGGTGAGCAGTTTAGAATGAACCAAGCTGAAAGACAGCGTGTGTATGAGCAGAACAGAAACCTGCTAAACCAGGCCAACCTAACTAATCTACAAATCCTTGATCGTCAACAAGAAAGACAAGCAACTGCCCTTTCTAAAACAAAGGAAACTACACGTAGAGCCCTTGAGTCCATATCTGATAAGTTCCTTAAGAACAGACTTCAGAATAGAACTCTAGCCACTGCACAGAACTTGTTCAACTATAGATATGATCCCAGCTTTAGAACTGTGAACGTGAACCCTTTATGGCAACCCATTATTCCAGATGCAGGAACTCAAAACCTATCTTTAACCACCACAGCTAATTCTTCTCCTGGTTTAAATGTTATGGAACAGGCAGCTTTAAAAAATCTCCTGTCTTTAACCAGCGGAAAGGATGGAGTTTCTGTAAAAAAGAGCCATCTGAACAGCTCTATAGTGAAAGCCCTTAAAAAGCTCTAACTGAGTTAGTTAGAGTGATTTACCAAAACTTGTTATTCCTCTTGGAAGATATAATTTTTCATATTACATTTGTAACTTATGGCCTCGTATACAGACATAATACCAGAATTTAAACCCTACGTCCAGCAACTCCCTGTGGAGATGATGATTGCTGTGGGTATGGAAAAGCAGAGACGCTATGATGAAGGTATTTCTAAACTTCAGACACAGATTAATAATGTGGCTGGACTTGAGGTGCTCAGATCTCAGGACAAGGCTTATTTGCAGTCAAAGCTAAATCAGCTGGGAAACAATTTAAAAACTGTAGCTGCTGGCGATTTCTCTGATTTTCAATTAGTTAACTCTGTTGGAGGGATGATTGGGCAGATTGGAAAAGACAAGGTTGTACAGGCTGCTGTTAAATCTACTGTTAGAGACAAACAAAACTTAGCTCTTATTGAAGAGGACAGAAAAAAAGGCACCCTATCTCCACACAATGAAACCTATTACAGTAAACAAAGAAATGCTTATTTGAATGCAGGACTTACAGATAGTCAAGGTAATCCTGTGGTTTTCAACGGAGTGTATGAACCTTTCTTTGATGTTAATAAGTTTGCCAGGGAAACCTTTGATTCAGTGAAGCCTGAGGGCTATACATTTGAACAGATATATCAAACTGATTCTAATGGTAACATGTTGATGGAAGACGTGATTGACCCAAAGACTAAAAAGGTGGTGGGTCAAAAGCCAGTGTTTTCACCAGTGATGACAAGACTAGAACAGGAAGGACGTTTCCCAAAAACTGTAAGACAAACGCTAGAACAAATATTTTCTGATGGTAGAGTGTCTAGACAGTTACAGATAAGTGGAGAATATATATACGGTGGATATGATCCAAGCTCTTTAAAAACAAGAGTGGCTGAACTTGCAAATAAAAAGATTGCCATTTATGACAGTGAACTTGCAGGTTTAAACATTAAAAAAGCTACAGGACAAGATGTTCAAGCTGATATAGATAAACTTATCACCCAAAAGAAAAAGGCAGAACTTTCCTATAGTGAGCTAGCTAGACTAGCAGATACCAATCCTGATGCTGTTAGAGGTGTGCTTTACAAAGATGATGTATATGACAACTTTACATCTATGTATGGCACCATCAAAGAGAAAAGAACCACTCACGAGAATCCAGGATGGAATCAGATGTTCAAAATGCAACAAGAAGAGAACGACAACAGAAGGCATGCTGAACAAATGAAATACAACTGGGCCTCTCTAAAGCAAAGAGATCAACAGCACAAGGACAATATGAGGATGGAGATTATGAAGCTATCAGCTAAAACCCAACCTCAAGATACAGGAATACCTTCTTTGGCTGAAATGAACACAAGTATGTCATTGATTTCCATGGAAGAGGGTATGGTGACAGATAGAGCTGTTAAGTTTAATGATGCTGTTGTTGATCTTGTATTACAGAGTGGAGCTCTTTCTGACTCTGTTAATCAAACAATAAGAAACTTTGGTGGGAAAATATCTCCACAAGAGGCTGTTAGAAAGGTGGCTGAGTTCAACTCTAAGAAACTTGGCATGTCTCCAGATGAGTATACACAATGGCTCTATAATAAAGCTGTCCAAGAAATGGCTAGAGTGGGTGATGCCAATCTCACTGCTCCACAAAAAGCAGCAAAGATTTCTGCTGAGAATGCCTATTCTGCATTCAGAAAGGTGATGGATACAAGAACTGAGATTGATAAGAAGGTGGGTGCCAATCCAATGCTTGAGCTTACAAGAAACCTAAGAACAGAAAAAATATCTCTATTAGATGGTACAAGATTAGAACTCACTCCGCAGGACCAATATGATATAGCAATGGCTTATGAAGGAAGTGATTGGTATGAAAGTGCTGAAGTGAAAGCTGAAGCAAAAGCTGCTCAACAAAGACTTAAGAATAAAGGATTTAATGAAGACACTGTAAGCAAAGTGATGCGTTGGATGCAATATGAAACTAGTGACGCTCCTTTGAGAATGGGAAGAATGGGAGATCTTACAGCCAACACTCTAAAACAACTTGCACAACAAGTGGATAAAAGAGAGAACGTTCTTCAAATGAAAAATAGAGCAGCAGTTATAAAAAGCTTCTATCAAGTGAATCCCGTTTTAGAAAGAACAGTGACCACTGGAGATGCTGAAACTGATAGATATAGAATGGCCAATGTGGGTACACTAATTGGAAAATACTCTAGAACAGGTTTACAAGAGTCTCCAGGATTTATGGATAATGTAGGTGTTATGATGAACATAGCCACTGGAAAAGAAAAAGGAGCAATATCTGTTGTGGCTAAGAAAGATGAGGTGACAGGAGAAATCACTCCCAAGGTGGTGTTTACAAGAGAGGATGGAAGCTTTGGTGGAGAGATGACTATTACACCAGCTGAGGCTTCTTCTATTGGCTCTAATGTTAATCAATGGTGGCAGTCTGATAATGTAAGACAGGCTCAGATTGCCATAAATGCTACGGGCAATGGAACTACAGCTCTTTCTGGAATGGTGGATGATCCTCAGACATATATTGACAATGATGTGTACTATTACAAGTCTGACTTTGCCAACTTAAGAAATATGGCAGATGATGTAAAGGGTAATATATCAATGCAGAATTTTGTTGATAGTAAAACTGGACAAGTTTCTAATATCTATTTTGGTCACATATTTGTAAACGGTGCAAATGGTAGAATATACAAACCTAGAGCCCTTCCTCCAGTGGGAAGTTTAGATGAGGTGATAGAGCAATTTAACGGGCTCACTCCTCAAATGATTGAACAGTTTAAGATAGAGGCTAAAAACAAGAAGTAACAATGGCAGAGATTCCTGGAAAACCTATAAATCTGGGAGGCGTAGCAAAAGGCCTACCCACCTATACACCATCTCCAAGCTATAGCCCTGGCCCAGGAAATGATGGAAGGGGAGCTTTGTCTTTTGATGAAATGGTTAGCACCATTCCTACAGGAGGAGACAAGGGTGTTCCTTCTATTCCTACAAGTTCACTGTATATTGGTGACAGATATAAATACACATTTCCTTTTAGAAACACAGAGGAAATGGCTGCTCAACAGCAGTCCACCATGGATAAGTGGGCAAATGGTTTTGCAAAGATGGCAGGCACTGCTGCCACCACATTTCTTGCTGGTACTGTTGGTACTATTGTAGGGGTGGGTAATTACATTGGTAGTGGTTTTAAGTTTTCTGCATTCTATGACAATCCTGTAAACAGAGGACTGGATGTTGTAAATGATAAGATGGAAGACTACCTTCCAAATTATTATACACAGGCTGAGAAAGATGCTAACTGGTTTGGATCAGAAAACCTTCTCACTGCTAACTTCTGGGCAGATAAGGTGATTAAAAACCTAGGATTTTCCATAGGTACACTTGGAGCAGGATTTGCTTGGGGAGCAGCTCTTAGAGCTATAGGCCTCACTAACAGACTTGTGCAAGCTGGAAAAGGACTTGAGACAGCTACAAAGGTGGAACAAGCAATTGCTGCTGCTGCTCCAACAGCCAGATTTGGAGCTATATCCAATACACTCTCTACTCTTTCCAATCAATATCTTAGACCTCTTGCAGCCACTGCTCTCACTAATGCAGAGAGAGGCATTGTTTCTGTAATGGGAACAATGGGTGAATCTAGCTTTGAGTCTCTACAGGCAATGAATGATTATAGAGACAGAATGATAGATGCCTATTTTGAAAGATATGGCACTAGACCAACAGGTGCAGATTTGGATGAGATTAACCAATACGCAGAGAACGTAGGTAACTTTACATGGGGAATGAACGCTGCTCTCCTGAGCGCAACCAACTATATACAACTACCAAAAATATTAAGCTCTTCTAGAAACGCTGAAAGAAGGCTGATGAACGATGTTGTAAAATCAAAGGTGGATGATGCAGCCACTCTCACAGAAAAGGTGGGAGCAAAATTTGAAGCAGCTCCTTCTATATATCAAACTGTTGCAGGTGGAACTGGTAGAGCGTTCCAAAAGTTTGTAGCTAGGCCTATAGGTCTTTTGTTCTCTCCTGTAGAAGCTTTTGAAGAAGGTGCACAGTTTGCCATCTCTACAGGGGTGGATGATTATTTCAACAGAGCTTTTGAGAACAGAGAGGACACATCTTCTTTCTTTGCCAACCTAGGAGGAGCACTTAAGAATGTCTTCTCTACAGGCGTAAATGAAACCCTATCCTCTAAAGAGGGTATGGAGTCTATTCTTATTGGTGGAATATCAGGAGGCATCCAAACATCCTTCTCTCCATTTGGAATGAGTGAGGTGAAAGAAAGAGGACTTTCTGGAGAAGGTGGTGTAAGAAAAAGAAATACAGACATTGCCCTTGAGGAACTTAACAAGTCCAAGAAACTCAATGAGGTGTTCAAGGATGCTGTTAAATATATTAACATTGGCATAAACTCTCAGAAGCTTCGTAGAGAAGCTATTTCTGAGAACGACACTCTATCAGAAAAAGATTATGAGAAAGACTACACTCTTTCTTACATCATGCCTAGAGTGAAATACGGGAAGCTAGACTCTATAAGAGAAGAGCTTAACTTGTATAAACAGGCAGCTATGTCTGATGAAGGATTTGCAGAACTCTATGCAGACGGTATTGTGTTACAAAATGAAACCAGAGAGAAGTTTTTACAACGCATTGAAAGAGTGAGAGATAACGCTGAGAGTGTAGCAAAGATTTATGAAACATTTGATGACAGTTATTCATCTGTTGTAGATGATAGTGGCAAAAGGAAGTATAGTGATAATGTCATTGAGAAGATGGTGTATGCCACAGCTAAGATTGCTGATTATGATGAGAGACTAGCTAGCTTAGACAACAACCTTTCTGAAAGAGGGCTGAGTACATCTACATTTAAAAATGCTCTTGTTGGAACAGAAGCCTGGAAAGAAGGAAACATTAGAGAAGCTCTCAGAAGCCCTGAGGTGGAAGAGGCTTTGACAGAGGTGGCTGGCTTTATAAATGATCAAGAACTGGATGTCACTAAAAATGAACTAAGAAGAGATTTTGGTGACTTTGCAGAGATGGCACTAAGAAGAAAGCTTTTCATTGATGAGTTTAATAACATATTAAAATCTCCTGAAAGCTATGAAGGAGAAGGTGGGTTTGCTGAAGAAGTGGAACCAGAAACTGGAGCTATTGTAAAACAGCAGGTAACACCAGAAGGAGCAAAGAGAAAAAAGACTATAAACAAAGAGCTTGAGTTTGGCAGAGAATACTCTCTTAGAACACTTGGAAAGGTGGAAGATGGTAAACTCAAAGCTGCTCCAAAGCTCACCTTATTATCAAAAACTGTATTTGGTGACTTAGAGGTGAAGCTTCCTAATGGGAAGGTGGTCTTTATGAAACCAGAGGAGTTTAGAAGATATGAGGTGGTGGATGATGTAGTGGATGATGCACAGGCTGAAGAAATAGTGAATGATGCTATTGACAGTGTTCTTAGAAAAAGAAAGTATAGCAGCATCCCAAAGCCTGAGGGTAACAAGGTGACTTATGTAAACTCCTTGAACAATCCTCAGCTCCTGGCTGATATTGAAAAAGAGATTGCTGCAAGATCTGAGAAGTTCTTTGAGGTGTCTGAAAAAGAAGAGAGAACATCTAAAGAACAAGCTGTAAATCAAGCACTTGCAGAAACTAGTGATAGTGGTATACAGACAAGAGAACCAGGTGCAGGTAGCTTTGAACCAGATAGCAGGAAAACAGATCAAGAGGTTGTTAATAGTACAAAGCCTCCTGTAGAAGCATATTCTCAAGAAGAGCCTTTAGCTGAACATCATGTTCGTGCTAACAGGTTTGGAGCAAACTTCTACACCTTTGCTAATAGAGACAACTTCCGTGGTGTAATTGTTACACAGGGTAATCAAGCTCAGCTTGGTATTCCTGGCCTTACACAATGGCTTAAGGATAAGGGTAGAGGTGGTGAAGAAGTTGACCCAGCTAAAACAATTGCACTGGTTGTAATGGGAATTGATCCTATTACAAACGAGAGATATTTTGTGGGTGAGAACGGTGAGAAACTTGCTAAACCCACACTAGACACTATCATCTATCAGGCATTCCCAGAAAGTCTAGAATGGAGTGGTGGTGGTTCTATGTTTAGAGAAAGCACCCCTGATGATGTTAGAAAAGCTCTGACAAAAGATTACATGGCTTGGAGAGAGGCTACACTAAAATCTCCAACTAACGATCTATACAGAATCAGTGCTTCTTTTGGAAGCCCAAGATATGTAGGAGAGCTAAATGAAAATGGAAAGTTTAAAGCTGATCCTACAGCTAGAGTGGCTGTAGAAGACTCTGGGTTAGTGTCTGAAAAAGAACTAAGAACAAAAAGAGTGGTGGGTGTTCCCACAACAGATGGTGCTGTTGTTTATGGATCTTCTACATTTAATGATGTAAAAGGAGTTCCTATTTTGTATTCTCACAACGGACTTGTGAGACTTGATAACAGAAACATAACCAAGCCTGAAGCTGAGCTTATCTACAGTGCAATTGAAAGACTTGCTTCTAACTTGTTCAAAGACAAGAACTTAAAGAGTGGCGAGTCTGTAATGCTTTACAACTGGCTTAAGTCAGTGATATATTGGGGTACACCCAAAGATCCTCAAGGTAACAGAAAGCCTGCTGGTTTCAGCAGTGTGTTCTTTGAGAATCAACAACTCATAATGGGTAAGGAGGAGAAGAAGTTCTCCATCAAACCTTCTGCCCTCAAGGCTAATAAAGCTGCCATTGTTGAAGAACTCCAGAAGATGTACAACAATGTCAACTCTACATTAGTGAGTGGTGGACAGAAGAAAGACTGGAACAAACCCTACACTGAGATTACAGCCATCACTCCTGAGGGTATTCAAACCAGAGAGTGGAAGAACTATCAGTCATTCCTTCTGTCTAAGAAGAACCCTGATGGTAGTGCAAGGAACCCAAAAACAATTCCTCTCACCACCAGAATCAGACCTCTCAAGGATAGTGAGGATACAAACAGAAAGGGTATTTATTTCACCCTGATAGATAAGAAGGGTAACACTTCCCAAGAGGTTCCACCCAAAGAGCCTGCTAAAAAGGTGGTGGTGCCTCCCACAGCCACTGAGGCCAAGAAAACCCAGCCTGTCAAGAAGTTTGACCTTCAAGGCAAAGAGAACATTCTACCTACAAAGCTGGGGGATATTCCATTCACTATTGACAAGAAGAAGTTTGATGAGACAGATGGTAAGCAGGGAATACTACTACCTGATCCAGCCACTGATCCACAATATAAATTAACCCTAGAGGGAGCAATTACAAAGCTCTCCACTATTCCTAATTCTGGTGTTACAGAAGACACTCCTGATGAGCAAGCTGTTGCTGTTGCTGAGAACGTTCTTAGAAACCTGATTAGAGCTGAGATAAAGAAACAAATTGCTCCAGCTCCTGCTGCTCCAGCAGCAGCTCCTGTTTCTGATATAGAAGAAGTAGATAGTGTAGATGAAGTGCAAACAAGATTGAATGAAGATCTTGGTGTAACATCTAAAATTACTATAGATAGCTATCTTAATGGGCTTCATTATGTTCAAACAGAAGATGGTAAGTATTATGTAATTCCAGATTCTAATGCTGCTGGATATGGTGATATGTCTGCGATAGAAGTTACAAAAGAACAAATCATAAAACCATTTAGAACAGAAGCTGAATGGAAGAAAGTTGGTATAGATGTAGCTGCTTTAGAAGGAGCTAAACCCACTATAGCTCCTAGTCTTCAGGAGAGAGTGAACCAGAGAAAGAAAGCTGGTCCTACAAAGAGAGGCAGTGACTTCAGATTGATGATAGCCAAGGACTTAGAAAAGCTGAAGCCTGAGAACTGGTCTAAGGTGGAACAGTGGCTCAAGACCAACTATCCCAACATTCCTGTTTATCGTGTAAAGAACTACATCCTGGCTGCTAATGGAATGAGAGCACATGGTATGTTTAAAGATGGTGCCATCTACCTGTCTGAAACTGGAGAGGTGGGTACAGTGTACCACGAGGTGTTCCATGCTGTATGGCAAGCCCTTACAGATCCTGCTGAGCGTGCACAGATAGCCAGTGAGTTCAGAGGAAGAAATGGTTCTTTCTTTGACAGAGCTAGTTTGAAGAACGTTAAATATACTGACGCTACAGACAAGCAGATGGAAGAGAAGCTTGCTGAAGAGCTCAGAGATTATATTCAGGAAGGTAAGGTTCCTCAAAAACCTGCTGGTCCTAAGTCATTGATTGCCAAGCTGTTTGCTGATATTGTCAACTTCTTTAAGACATTCTTTACAGGTGAGAAGGCTGCATTCAATACAGAGGAACTATTTAAGAAGATAGGTTCTGGCTACTTTGCACAAGCTACACCGTATGACTCACCTCTTTCATTTGCCAAGAGAGGATTCATAGATATAGATGAGGTGGTAGGTGGAGAACTCGCTGACTACAACCTAGATGTGTTTACAGGTGAGCAGGTGCATGACCTTATGCAACACATGACTTACATCACTGTAAGAGACCTGTTTGAAGAGAACGAAGGACTATTCCAGATTGTAAAGAAGAAGAAAGCTGGTATGTACGATGATCTTCAAACAGAGCTTGGAGATCTTATGGCAGACAATGTCACTCAGATTGAGGGTATGATTGCTGATGGAGATATTACAGCTGCTGAGGGTGATGTGATGATCGGTCATTATAACAAATTGTACGAGAATATTTTAGACAACTGGGACAGTCTTGTTGAGAAGCATGAGGAATACATTAGGTCGTACAACATTGAGTTTGATGAGAATGATGAGATTGATCTAAACACCCTTGAGAAAGGAAAAGATGATCCTTATGGGGATGCTAGGAAGATAGACAATATGAGAAAGACCAACGCTGCTGTAAAGCTGCTATTGGCCAGTCTTCCTATTATACAAAGTGATGGCACTGAAAGATTGTCTTCTATTGGTGGATACACCCTGCTACCCATGAGTGAGATATTCATGGGAGTGATGAACAACGTTCACACCTCTCGCAGTATGACAGAAATGCTGAGCAGAGTGAAGGCAATGTCTGAGGATGATCCTAAATACATCAAACTTTACAACCGCCTCTCTAGGCTCAAGAACATAGATGAGCTTGATAATGCAGCAGATCTACAACTGCTATCTGCCTTCTGGAGATCATTCAAGAAACAATCTCCTGCGGTGAAAACTGTATACATCCTAGATAATGGTGATGTACAGGTGGGTGATGCCAACTTCACCACTGCTGCTAGACAGGTGAAGGATGAGTTTGTGAATGATATCAAGGAAGCTATTGCTAAGGGTAGCAAGTATTTCAAGAAGTCTGAGAACGGTAAGTCTTATATTGGTAATGCTGATGCTATTAAAAAGGATGTGAAACAAGACAGCCTTGAGAAGCAAGTAGCATTCCTAAATGAAATAGGTATTGAGTTTGATGGTGAGAGACTAGCAATGCTGCCTGAAAGAACAAAGTTTTCTGAGGCTGTAAATGGTATTAGAACCAGTATTGCTAATGGTAGAAGTGTAATGACTATTGGTGGACGTACACTTGATATTGACCTACGCTTACGCCAGCTTGCTGAGATAAAGGCCAAGATGGACAATCCAGAGTTTAGCTCCACTTATTACAATGTAAACGGTGAGCTCACACAGACATTCATTGGAACCAATGCTGCTAGTGATCTCTACGATATGCTATCACAGATTGATAATCTTTCTGAGCTTGCAAATACACAGTACGAGTATCTACTTACTGACTCTTTTGCAAAGAACTCTGTACTGTTGTACAAGATGTTTGACAAAGAGTCTGGTGACCGCATCCAAGATACAGAGGATATTATGCAACCTGCCTATGCAGATGGTACAGTGAATGAAAAGAAGGGCAGACAAAGAGAATCCTCTAAGCTTAATTACAAAGAAAGACTGGTTCAGGAAATCAACCTGAACATGGCAGGTTTCTACCTGAACCTTGTGCCTGGAGATGCCTCTATTGAGCACATGAGCAATATGGGTAACTTTGTAGATAAGTCAGAAATACTTACCAACTACAACCGTGTACACACCATCTTCAGAGGATATCTGGAAGATGAGGTGGCCCTAGTTAAAGAAGATCGTCCTGTAGCAGATGGTAAAAACTCTGGTGACCTTCGTTTCTTCAAGAGTATTCTTGGAGAGGATTTACAGAACAAAGTGTTGGCTTACGAAGGGTCTATAACTGAACTGTATGCAAGTGAGGATGAGGCTGATGTAAAGCTTGTTAAGGATATAAACGAAGCTATTGACAAGTTTATAAATAAAGAAAGAGACAGAACAAGAAACCTTTTAGCAGAATATGGGGCTATCAAGGTGATTAATAATCAGCTTGTTACAGAAGGTTTGTCTTTTGGTAGAGATGGTATGACAGATGAGGAGCTTAACAATCAGCTTGCTGCCCTGTCTATCAACTATGCAATAAACAATATTGAGCTTCACAAGCTTCTCTATTCTGATCCATATCAGTATTCTGATGAGCTGAAGCGTATAAAGAACTTCCATTCTCCACGTCAGGCAATCATTAACAGCTCTGATGAGATGAACACAGCATTCCATCAAACATGGAATAAGGGATTTGCTCAGGGTGACTTAGGGTTTACAGACTTTGAAAGAGACTTCTTCAGAGCTGCCACTATAGATGATGTTGAGTCTATGAGTGACTTGCAGGATTATGGAACCTTTAAAGAAACAGACGGTGGTGGTATCATCAGCCTCAAGGCTCTTCGTAATTTTAAAATCAGAGCTGGAGAGTGGGATGATACTCAAGAGGCACAATACAAATATGACATTGTTTGGGAAAAACAAGATAAGGGTGGTAAGCTAACAGGGGCAGAAAAGAAAATCCTAAGAAAGGGTAACCCCAAGGTTATGCGTACATACACCCCCATCAAACCTATTGTGTCTGGTAATAAAGCCAATGGTAGACCATACAATGATGTGGTGCTTGACAAGTTTGCCCTCTATCCCTTCTCTTACAGAATGCTGAAAGAGATAAATCCTACATCAAATGCCATCAAGTTATATGACAAGATGCAAGCAGAAGATGTTGATTATGTGGTGTTTAAGAGTGGTAGAAAGGTGGGAGCTGAAGAGACATTCTCTTTATATGACGAGAATGGTAATTTCAATACAGAGTCTTTTGAAACTGAGGAGCAGAAGAACAATCCTATGATGCCTCAAACTGTACTAAATGTACCGTTTGCCATCATGAGCATTCAGTCTGATGTGCCTTCTAAAGAAGAGAATGAGGTGACCAGAGGATCTCAAATGACCAAGCTTGCTACGCTTGACTTCATGGCTGCTGGTGTACCTATTGACTTCAGACCAGATATTGAAAGCTTCACAGAGAGATATAATCTATGGTTTGCTTTAGATGAGAATGGAAAGCTAGGGTACAATGATGGTGACAACCTATATAAAGAAATCAAGAACAACCAAGACATCCTTGAGGCACTTGTTGAAGAAGGGGTGTATGCACTCACTAGTGAGTTTGGTTTGACAAAGGTGGATGAAGGATATAAGATTGAGAGCTTTGATAAGGTGGCAGAAGCTATTAGAAGAGAGGTGACCAAGCGTGAGGTGAATGATAATATTAGCGCTGCTCTTAAAGGCTACAAGAGTGGGTCTGTAATCCTTGAAGCTACGCCTGCCTACCAACAAATCAGAAACGTACTATATTCTATTGCTGACAGAAATGTAATGTCTCCAAAGATGAGCGGTGGTATGAAGGTGCAAATCCCTTCCACCCTCTTAGAAGGAGGCACTAGAAAGGTGAAGGATGGTGTATATGCTTCTGACATCTTGAAGTTCTATGAGGACAAAGATGGCAAACGCTATTGCGAAATCATGGTGGCTAGGTGGTTCAAGAGTGACCTGTCTGATGATGAGTTGCTTGACGAGCTCAAGAAAACTGGCATCCTTGAGGGTGTAGGTTTCCGTATTCCTACACAGAAACAAAACTCTATTGACAGCTTTGTAATTAAAAGATTCCTTCCAGAAGAGTTTGGGGATGCTGTTGTCATACCCTCAGCTCTGGTTAAGAAGGTGGGATCTGACTTTGATATAGATAAACTCAACGTCTATTTAAAGAACGTTGATGTCAATCCTACCACTGGAGAGATAAGACTAATCCCTTATCAAGGTGCCACTGAGGAAGCTAGAAACAAGTTTAAATACAGAAGTGATTTCAAGAAGTCTTTGGAGAATGGGTACATCGAGTCTTTACAAAAGCTTGTGTCTCATCCACTTAACTTCAAAAACCTAGTGAAGCCCAACTCTGCTGACCAGATGAAGAAGCTTTCTAGAGAGATAGTAGATAAGCTTGGACTGGGTACATTCGACTATAACATAGCTGGGAACATGATTAGTAGAAGGTTTATGTCTAGACTAAGACATGCCTTGGTTACAGGTAAGTATGCTATTGGTATTGCTGCTGTAGCTCAAACTAATCACTCTCTAAACCAGCGCACTCCTATATACATAGACTTTGAGGGTAGAAAGGATATGCTTAGCCTGCAGGATAGAAAGTTCCTTGGAGATGGTAAAATCAAGTTTGCTGAGTATAATACACTGGTGGTAGGTAACAAGGTTGTTCCCACAGTGTCCATGATTGAGAGTGCCAAGAAGAAAAATCCAGATACCATCTCTGACACAATTGGTCAGTTTATCGATGGGTATGTGGACATTTCTAAGGACACCTGGATTATGGAAATAGGTGCAACCCCTACGGTAGCATCTACATGGTTATTCCTTATTAAGGTGGGAGTGCCTATTGAAACAGTGAGCTATTTCATGAACCAACCCATCATCCGTGAGTATCTACGTGAGATTGAGAAATCAGGAACTAACTGGTTATTTGATGAAAGGCTTTCTAAAAAGCTATTGGAGAAGAATCTTAAATACAAAGGAAAGACTATTAAGGTGGAGCAGGTTCCAGATAACGATGTGCTCTTTGATATGATTGGTAAGAAGGAACTCAACCCCACTGAGAAGGCTCAACAGCGTTTCATGTTGCGTGAGTTCTTGAAATACTCTAAGATGGGTCAGCAGTTGTTCTATGTTACACAGGGAACCAACTTTGACACCTCTTCATTCAACGATCCTTTCTTGATATTCAAGAAGTTATATCAGCTGGACAAGGCAAGAAAAACTATATTCTCTTCAGTGGATGACATCCTTGAAAGCTCTTTCCTTGGCAAAATGAAAGACGGTTTGTTGGATGTACGTAATGCTTATTCTGAGGTGTTACTGTCTGACAGACGAGGAACTCTCAGAGAGATTATACAAGATGTTCTAACGCCTTATGTGAACATGAATGATAGAGACTTCATAAGAACATCTCAAAGAGTGGTGTCTACATTATTTGACTGGGCTAAGCAGGTGGATGATAATCTGGCTGAAAGAATAGGTGATGTGCTGCTTTCAAAGGATAAGAACGTGGCAAAGAGAATGAAAGACTTTGTCACCCCTATATTAGATCCTAAGAACTCAGACCATCCTTTACATAACAATCACGTTCTCAAGCTATTAAGATTTGATTTTGCTGATGCTGAACAAGAGGTGAATAACATAAAGCTTGCTAATAAGACAAACAAGGTTTATGATCAGAACCAGATTATATATGCGTTCAAGGAGCTTAAGAACTATTTGAAGAGTCAGAACAACGAGGCTTTGTATAATGACTTGTTAACACTGGCTGTGCTACAATCTGGTCTCACACCATCCACTATATCATTTACAAACCTCCTACCCTACGATGATCTGGTGAGCTTGTACAACAGTTCTATTGCCAACCTTCCAGGCATGACATCTTTAAATGCCTTTAGAGACCTGAATGTGTTTGAAAGAACATTCTGGAACTACGATGATGTGGTGCCACACATGGAAGCTAAATATGTAACAGACTACCTTACAGGTGTAACAGAATATAACACTAACATGGCATTCAAGCCTGAGATATATAACGCTATGAAAGCCAAGGAGTTACCAATACTGCTTAAGGTGTCTCCTATATCCAGAGAAGCCAACTATGATGTAATAGTTTACACTTACGAGAAACAGTTCACAGCTAAGCAGAAAAGAGAAATGAGAAGTAGAGGTGATTATTCTTACATCAAGAGAGGACTGTTTAAGAAGGTGGGACTAGTGGATAATGGAACAGGTGTGATGACATTCATCTACAAAGCTATCAATGCTTGGGGTGATGGCATCTATGCTAAGGAGTTCTATGACACAGCAAGAAAGTCTCAGATAGATAATGGCTACATTGAGTCAGACGAGACTATTACAGATGCAAAAATTCTTTCCTATTTTGGTATTGCTCCAACAGCTTCTGAAGAGGTGGAAGATGATGCTGCTCCAGATGTAGTGGAAACAGAAGAGAAACCAGAAGTGGTGGTGGATTTTGATTCAATAACAGAGTTCACTCCTGAAAGAAAGACTCAGATAATTGCTAACTTTGCTAAGAAGCACAAGCTTACAGAGGCTAAAGCAAAGGAATACATCAATGATGCTATGAAGAAGGATGCTAAAAAGGTGATAAACAAACTTAAAGAATGCTACTAATATGGCTTGTATAAATCCAAATAGTCAAGAGTTTAAAGCTGTCCTAGAAACAACAGGCAATCCTCTACTTGCTGAGCTTGAAATGGATGTCCGTATGAGTTCTCCTGATGTAATCAGTAAGATGAAACAGGCTGCAAAACAAATGGGCATTAGCATCCAGGACCTGTCTGATTATGCCAAAGAAACTGGTATGAATGTCACCTCTGTAGATGGGGTGGCTGACCTAGCTAGAGGAGTGGTGGCTGTTGCTATTGGTAGAGAGGATCAAGCTCTTACGCACGAGATAGTGCATATTGCTACAGCCATTATAGAGCAAACCAATCCTATGCTGATGACTAAGCTCATCTCAGAGATTGGGAAACATCCTGTATACAAAAGAGTATTTGAACAGTATAAGAACAATAAGTATTACCAGCTACCTGATGGTAAGCCTAACATTCGTAAGATAAAGAAAGAGGCTGTAGACACCCTTATTGGTGAAATGATTGTAGACCAGAATGAGGGTAACCAGGAGTTTCCAACAGCCAAAGAGAAGGAAGAAAGAAACTTAGCTCAAAGGCTATTTGACGCTGTATTAGATTTCATAAAGAGCCTGTATAGAAAAACTAACGTTGACCTGTTTGGAGAAACTGCCCAGATGATTGTTACAGGTAATGTAGGTGGAACAACAGCAGATGTTGTAAGTGGTGAGGTGTTTCTACAGCTGAGCAATGACATGGTGGACAACATCTATAACAAGGTGGTGGATGTGGATGGTAGACTTGTGCTAGTACCAAAAACTGCAGAAGATAAAAGACACTATTTATTTGATGGTAAACGTGTTGCCTTATCTGTAACAGAGAAAGTGAAGGGTGAAAATCACAATGAGCGCAGTGAGTTTGACAAAAAGCAGGATGAATATAAACAAGAATGGGGATTAGCTGGTCACGGGTTTATTGAGAACGTATTAATAAATGACCTGATTGATAAAGATGGATATGCAAAAGCTGAGTTTACAGAAACTGTTATTGACACTCCACTCAACTCCACTATACAAAGTGGCATAAGATCCTATCTAAAAGAACTTGTAAGATCGTATGCTCCAGGCACAAGATTCCTTATAGAAAGAAAGGCTGTCAATGAGAAGACAAAAGGAATGATTGCCTCTACAATAGATCTTATTGCTATCGAACCAGTTATAAAAGAAGATGGTGCAAAGGATATAAAGGTGGACATCTATGACTGGAAGTTCACCAACTTTGATAAAACTCTTAATGAGGACATCCCGTTCTACAAACAGAATGAATGGAAAGCCCAAATGGGTGAGTACACCAAGATGTTGTACAACTATGGGGTGAAACCTAATCAGCTTAGAAGAGCTAGAATGATTCCTTTTGTTGCAAACTATGACAGAGCAATAAGAGGAGATAAAGATAGTAAGCTGATTCTCAAGTCATTAGAGATTGGAAAGTTTGACAATGTAAAAGAAACCAACCTCTACCTACTTCCTGTAGCCCTAGATACAGAGTCTACAAACAAGAAGAAGGTGGATGAGCTTGTGGCTTCCTTAAGAGACCAGTGGTCAAAGCTTTACAAAAAGCCTGTATCTCCAGAAGAAAGATTCCTTAAGAACATCCAGCTTAATGAGATGTCTAAGGCCATTAGATCCTTACACATGAAGATTGACTTTGCACCTCTATATAATGTAGCTTCTACATTTATGGACAGAGCAAAGAAAGCCTTTGAGGACTTTGAGAATATTGATTATGCCAAGTTAACACAGGAAGATATTGCCAATAAACTAGGTGAGCTTCTTGAGTTTAAGGCAAGTGCTGAGAAGTTTTCTAAGCTAGATGACACCTACCTATCTGTTGTTCCCAGAGATAAAATGAATGAGCAGGAGAAGAAGGTGTTTGAAGGACTGCAGAAGGTGTCTGATTCTACAGAAAGAATGATGAGTAGAATAGATGAACTACAAAGAGATTTTGTGGTGCAATACGCTCTTAAACAAGGATTTACAACAGAGAAGACAAAAGAATCTATTGTTGAAGCTGAAAGAGAAATTGAGTTTCTTGCAAAGACATTCCTAGAAGGAACTAAACTTTCTCCAAAGATTATACGTCTTGCATCTAATGCAATACTTAAATCAAGCAGTATAGTTGCATTGAAAACCAATGAGTTAATGGCTGAATACACACCATTAGTTCTTGCTCTTGAGAAGGAAGCTGCTGCTCAGGGTAAGAGTGCTTTTGATATGATTGGTAAAATAGATGGGGATGAGCTGGTGTTATTTAAAAAGATTGACAAGAGTTTCTGGAACGAGATATCTAAAGCAAAGGAGTCTGGAGATAAACGCTTCTTCCTTGAGAACATGGATAGAGAGGAATATGACAGACTTGCTAAGGAAGCAATTGATAGAGGAGTTAAAGAGTTGACAATCACTAAGTTCTCTTCTGATCCTGAAAGAGATGATGACATCAGAGAATACAGAATTAAGAAACTGAGAGACTCTCTTGATATCAACCGTCCTACATTCAATGGATATAAGGGATATCAGTTTGCATACATCTTCAACAGAACAATGAAGGAAGAAAATCATTATTCTGAAGACTACAAAAAGCTTTTGAAAAACCCTGCAGCATTAAAGATGTGGGAGTTTTACACTAAGCTTAATCAGAAGGCTAGAGAGATGGGATATATTGATAGACGAGGACTATCCTTCTTCCCTCTTGTAGAGGCCACTATTATTGATAAGTTTGCTCAGACCAAGGATGTAGCATTTCAAACCAAAGATTTGTTCAGAGATTATTACACTGTAAGGGATTATGAAGACCTAGCTTTTTCAAAGGTGGACCCTGAAACAGGAAGATTGAAGAAGGGTATTCCAAAATACTACACTAGAACAAGTAGAGCTGTAGAGCAGCTATCAAAAGATCTTACGAAGGTAGGGTCTCTTTGGATTAAATCCCTGATGGAATATGAGGCAAGACAGGGTATGGAGAACACACTTCTTACACTGCATTCTGTAGAACAGTCCAAGGGTCATATAATTGTAGATGAAAACAATGACATTGTTTACGATGCTACAGGAGATCCTAGAGTGGATGAAAGCTCTAATAAGAACGCTGGTGTCCTTGAGAAGATTATAGATGACTGGCTATACGGGCTAAATGAAAACCTTGAATCAATAGGAAACGTTGCTTTAGGAAAGGTGACAGAGGTGGTGGGAGATAAAGAACAAAGAGAGAAAAGAAAACTTTCCATCAAAAAAGCTATGGAAAGCTCCAACGCTCTCACCCAGGCACTTGCTGTAGGTTTGAAACTAGCTGTTGCTATTCCCAACTACATTGGTGTAAACATGCATGCATTTATTAATGCTGGCGGGTTCTATCGCTTTAGAGAGTTCCAAAAAAGAAATGCTCAAGTGACTAGTGGTGTAGGACTATCTACAGTTGATAAAGCCTTGATAGACACTATTGTTCCCATCAATGAAGACATCTCTCAGGAGGAACAAAGAAGACTGGCTAAGAAACAGGGATATTTAAAATACCTAAGCTCTTGGTCTCTTCTTGACGTAGCAATGGTTACCAACTCTTTCCCAGAAAGAAAGCTTCAGTTTGCTAACGCACTAGCTTTCAATGATAACTCTATGGTGGAGGATGGTAAGATTGTAAACATCCGTCAGTATTTGAGAGTTAAGGATAGAGAGACAAAATATAAAATGTCTGCAGAAGAAAGACGCACCCTTGAAAGAACATTTGAGGACAGAGTGAAAGAACTGCAGGAAACTAGATCCCTATCTAAGATAGCCAAGATAGAAGATGACAAGCTTGTTATTCCTGGTGTTGACCAAGAAGAGATAGCTAAATACCGTGTTTCTGTAATTGAATACAGTAGGAAGCTGAATGGTCAAATGAGCAGAGATAACAGAGCTGATTATAGAAGAGATACGATTCTCAAATCATTTATGATGTTCAGAAACTGGATACCTAAAATGATTAGTGAGCGTACAATGGACATTCAAAAGAATCAGGAACTTGATGAATGGGAATATGGTAGGGCTAGGGTGTTCTTTAAAACTTTGTTTCGTTTAGGCCTTCGTAATATTGGTAAGATGCAAGACATCATTGCTGGTAATGAAGAGGGTATACGAATCATGAATGAGATATTGGAAGAGAAAAGAATAGCCTATAAGGAGAAAACTGGTAAGGACCTGGAAATCACTGATGAGGAGTTTTATGACCTTATGAGACAAGAGCTTAGTAGAGAGGCTAGAGAACTAGGCTTACTACTATCCATTACACTAGTGGTTCTTGGAGCAATGTCAGCTATTCCTCCAGAGGATGAAGACCCTGCTACAGCCAACAAATACAAGTTCTACATCAAGGTGCTTAGTAAGGCTAGAGATGAACTTTCCTTCTATTACAACCCTCTATCTTTTGAGAGCGTAACAAAAGGAAGTGTTGTTCCAAGTCTTGGAATAGGTATAAAGATTCAGAAAATCTTTACAGACCTAGAAAGAGAAACAAGAGGACAACTCACTGGAGATGAGGCTCTTATGGAAAAGGCCCATCCTATAAAGAGATTCCTAGATATTATACCTGGACCTTCTCAGTTCCAGCAGGAAATCCTACCCATTATAAGTCCTGAACTAGCTAAGGATCTTGGCATCCGTGTGACAGCTGAACCTAGAAGACAATAGAGAATATAGTAACGCTATATTATGTAGGATTTTTATCCCTAACTCATTGAATATTAATACATATTAACTAACTTTGCTCACTATGAGAACCGCTGCTATTTGCCCAACATGTGCTGTTTTTGAGAACGCCTTATGTGTTCTCTATAATGGCGAATATTTAACAAACACAGACATCGAACCCCTTGATTCTGTGGAAGTTGCGTTACAGAAAATTAACGACAACCTAGTTCCCACATCCAGTGGTGCAGCTCCAACAGCTAGTGCTGTCTATTTAGGACAGCTGCACGTTAACACAACAGGCTCCCAGAAGAAACTTTATTATGGAAAGTCTGTAGGTACTGGAGCTGCTGACTGGAATCTTATTCTATCAACAGCTCTTACAGGCGCTCCTGAATATGCAGATAATGCTGCAGCCTTAGCTGCTGGTCTAACAATAGGCCAAATCTATCGCACAGGAGATGCTCTGAAAATAGTTCACTAATATACAATACATTAGAAGATGAATGTTCGCTGTTCTGCAACACCCTGTCCTGTTGTATTAGATGCCCTATGCGTACGCTATGAGGGGCCCAATCTAATATGCTCAGGTATTAATACTAATGACAACCTTGATATAGTTATTCAAAAACTAGATGCAAGGCTATGTCAGGTGGGCACTAGTGGTACATCAGGCACCTCAGGCACTTCAGGAACAGCTGGCACATCTGGAACATCAGGGACTAGTGGAACTACAGGAACCTCAGGATCAAGCGGTTCTAGTGGATCTTCAGGATCTTCTGGCTCTAGTGGTACAAGTGGGACAGCTGGGACAAGTGGAACTAGCGGTACAACAGGAACATCAGGTACTACGGGAACTAGTGGATCTTCAGGCACAAGTGGTAGTTCTGGTACAGCTGGAACTTCAGGCACCACAGGAACAAGTGGTACAAGTGGAACCACAGGGACTAGCGGTACATCTGGCACAACAGGTACCAGCGGAAGTTCTGGAACCAGTGGCACAAGTGGAACTAGTGGGACATCAGGTACTGATGGCTCAGGAGGAACAAGTGGTACAGCTGGAACTAGCGGTACTAGTGGAACCACGGGTACATCTGGTACAAGTGGCACTGCAGGAACTAGTGGAACAACAGGTACAAGTGGCACCTCTGGTACTGATGGTACCAGTGGGACATCTGGAACAACAGGTACTAGTGGTAGTAGTGGAACTTCTGGGTCCTCAGGAACCAGCGGTACTACAGGCACTAGTGGAACATCTGGAACCAGTGCTACGGATGGTACAGGTGGTACATCTGGTACCACGGGTACATCAGGAAGTTCTGGAACCTCAGGAACCTCAGGCACTAGTGGCACCACAGGCACCTCTGGAACCAGTGGTACATCAGCTACAGATGGAACAGGGGGAACCTCTGGAACTTCTGGAACGTCTGGTACAACAGGTACATCTGGTACTTCTGCCACAAGCGGTACTGATGGAACAGGTGGTACAAGTGGCACATCAGGTACTACAGGCACCTCTGGGACATCTGGTACTAGTGGTACAGACGGAACTGGGGGTACATCAGGTACTACAGGAACCAGTGGAACGAGTGGCACAACAGGCACTAGTGGCACCAGTGGGACAGCAGGATCTTCAGGAACATCAGGAACTGATGGAACTGGAGGTACTTCAGGCACTTCTGGTACAAGCGGAACCTCAGGAACCACAGGTACATCAGGGACAAGTGGAAGCTCTGGTAGCTCTGGAACCACAGGTACTTCTGGAACTTCAGGAACAACGGGCACCTCTGGCACTAGTGGTACGACAGGAACATCTGGTACCAGTGGATCTAGCGGTCTTAGTGGAGATAGATTTGCCACTACATCAACCACATGTTACACCATCCAGGCCCCTCCTGGTACAGGTACTATCACTGTTGGTACAGGACTTGCCTACACTATTGGGCAGTCAATCATTATTACTTATTCAGGCAATCCTCTTGTACACAATGAGGCTATTGTCACATCATATGATCCAAACACTGGTAGCTTAAGCTTCCAAGTGACTGGTCAAACAGGCTCAGGAACATATTGTTCTTGGGTGGTAAACCTAGATGGTGCTACAGGAGGAGATGGATCTAGCGGTACATCAGGTACCAGCGGTACATCTGCTACATCAGGATCTTCAGGTACAAGTGCTACGTCTGGCACCAGTGGTACTAGTGGCACTACGGGAACATCAGGTACCTCTGGTACTCCTGGTACAAGTGGTACTACAGGTACATCTGGTAGCTCAGGAAGTTCTGGCTCCTCTGGTTCTTCTGGTACAGGAGGAACGTCAGGTACTAGTGGTACATCTGCCACTAGTGGTACGAGTGGTACAACAGGAACCTCTGGAACAAGTGGGTCAAGTGGTACATCGGGCACAAACGGTAGCCCTGGAACTAGTGGTACAAGTGCCACATCTGGATCTTCTGGAAGCTCTGGAACATCAGGTACAAACGGTACAGGGGGTACAAGTGGAACCAGTGGAACCACTGGTACTAGTGGTACAACAGGTACGTCAGGAAGCTCTGGAACAGCTGGAACCAGTGGTACAAACGGATCTCCAGGAACTTCTGGTACAAGTGGAACAACGGGAACCAGTGGATCTTCTGGTACATCAGGAAGTTCTGGCACTGCTGGTACCACAGGTACAAGCGGAACTAGTGGTACTAATGGCTCTCCAGGCACATCAGGCACCAGTGGTACAACAGGTACCAGTGGGTCTAGTGGTACGTCTGGAACAAGCGGAACAGCTGGTACATCAGGCACTAGCGGTACAAGTGGTATAAACGTAGGTTCTTCAGCTGTAGAGATTCTTGGTGCAGGTACATGTTCAACATATAGATGTGCTGTAGGAAACAGTGCTGCTGGTAATTATGCAGCTTCCTTAGGAGGCTGTGCAAATACTGCTTCAGGAGATTTTAGCTTTGTAGGTAGTGGTAGATTTAACTGTGCCACTCAACTTCAAACAACTGTTTCTGGAGGATATGGAAATAAAGCATTAAGTAATAGAGCAACAGTTGGAGGAGGTTGGTCAAACACAGCTAGTAATAATTATTCAACTGTATCTGGTGGTTATTGCAATACAGCATCAGGAGCAAGATCAGTAGTAGCTGGTGGTAGAAACAACACTGCTTCTGGTAACTGTTCATCAGTTGTTGGTGGTGCTACTAATATATCATCAGGTGCATACTCTTTTACAGGTGGTGGTCAGAACAACTGTGCCACTAATTTTTGGGATGCTGTGGGTGGTGGATGTTTAAATACAGTATCAGGAGGATATTCTTTCGTTGGTGGAGGTGCTAAAAACACTGCATCTACAGGCTATTTTGTAACAGTGGGTGGTGGATATACAAACGTTGCTTGTGCAAGAGCAGCTACAGTTGGTGGTGGTTATATCAACACAGCTTCGGGAGCTTGTTCATTTGTGGGTGGAGGACAAAATAACTGTGCAACTCAAGTCTTTACAACAGTAGGTGGTGGTTGTAATAATAAAGCAACAGGACAAAATTCAACAGTAGTAGGAGGTAATAGTAATACAGCATCAGGAACAACATCATTTATAGGCGGTGGTTATAATAACACAGCGTCAGGAACCTATGATGCTGTTATAGGTGGTGGTAGTACAAACATAGCAAATGGAAGTAAATCTGCTATACTTGGAGGCCAAAGTAATACAGCTTCTGGAACCTTTGCATTTATAGGAGCTGGAGATGGTAACGCAGCAAGTGGAGGACAATATCCAACAATTGCTGGTGGTAGAGGTAATACAGCCTCTGGTAATTACGGATCTTTTGTAGGAGGTGGTTATCAGAACACCTCTAGTGCATATATGACTGTTGTAAGTGGTGGTTATAGAAACTGTGCTACAGTGACACAAGCAACAGTGGGAGGTGGTAGATGTAATGTAGCAATAGGAGCTTGCTCATTTGCTGGAGGAGGTAATCAAAACACTTCCCAAGCTATGGCAGGATTTGTTGGAGGTGGTAACTGTAATAATGTTTGTAATAGTGTATCTGGATGTTTGGCTTATGGAGCAGTAGTAACAGGAGGTGTTGGAAATAACACAACTGGTGGAACGTGGTCTTTAGCATTATGTGGATTTACTGTAGCACCAACTATCTGTAATGCAGGACAATATAGTTTTATTGGAGGTGGTTTTCAGAATAAAGCTACAGGCAGTTGGTCTACAGTGAGTGGTGGATATTGTAATTTAGCTTCTGGAATATCATCATTTGTTGGAGGTGGTGCTATTGTAGTTGCAACAGGTGGTAACTCTGTAGCAGCAGGAGGTCTTAATAATACAGCTAGTGGTACACGTTCTACAGTGTCTGGAGGTTATTTAAACCTAGCTTCTGGAGGTTCATCTACAGTGGGTGGTGGTCAAAATAACTGTGCGACAAATAGTTATGCCACAGTGGCTGGAGGTTTTACAAATAAAGCAACAGGAGATGCTTCCACTGTATCTGGAGGTTGTATTAATACTGCTTCAGGAACAAGATCTACTGTTGGTGGCGGTTATAGTAATACAGCATCAGGATATGGTGCTATAATTGGTGGTGGACAGAGCAACACAGCAAGTGGATATTTCTCATTTATTGGAGGTGGTACTCAAAACTGTGCAGCCACTTGGGTGAGTGTTTCTGGTGGAAGATGTAATCGTGGATCAGACTCTTTCTCTACAGTTGCAGGAGGTTGGTGTAACACTGCTTCAGGATATGCTTCAGCTATTGCAGGAGGTAGAGACAACTGTGCTTGTAGTTCTTATACAACTGTAGGTGGTGGTATTGGAAACTATGCTACAAATTTTGCTTCAGGTTCACTCAGTGGAAGATACAATGTTTCTTCAGCTGGTTCTTCAGTTGTAGCAGGTGGACAGCAGAATACATCTTCAGGAAACTGTTCATCTATTGTTGGTGGTCTATGTAATACTGCTTCAGGTGTGTTAAGTTTTGTTGGTAGTGGACAAACAAACTGTGCTACAGGTGTACAATCTGTAGTAGCAGGTGGATTAAATGGTAAAGCGACAGGGGGATATTCGACTGTAGGTGGTGGATATAATAATACTGCATCAGGTTATCTTGGAACTGTTTCAGGAGGATATGCTAACACAGCAAGTGCTGATGGTGCTACAGTGGGAGGAGGTAGAAACAGCACTGCAAGCGGTGCACAATCTACAATTGCAGGAGGTATTTCTAATACAGCTTCAGGCACCCAAGCAACTGTTGGAGGTGGTCAATATAACTGCTCTATAGGTAATTATTCCACTATAGGTGGAGGTTATATAAATAAAGCATTTTCAAACTTCCACACTATTGGAGGTGGTAGATGTAACTGTGTGACAGCAGGTGATGATGGAACTATAGCAGGTGGACTGTTTAATACAATTACAGAAACAAGAGGTTTTATTGGAGGCGGTTATGCAAACACGGTTAGTGGTTATACAGGAGTAATATCAGGAGGACAATTCAATCTTATTTCTGCTGGAAGCTATAATACAATAGGTGGTGGTTGCTGTAATATAGCAAGTGGTGGAAGTGCAGTTGTTGGAGGTGGTAAAGGTAATACAGCATCTGGTTCTTGTTCATTCGTAGGTGGTGGATGTAATAATGTTGCTTCTTGTAATAATACATTTATTGGTGGCGGTCTAAATAACACAGCCAATTATTTCTGGGCAACACTTGGTGGTGGTATTGGAAACACATCATCTGGTGATGCTTCTACAGTGGGAGGCGGTGCAAGTAATACAGCTAGTGCTTATCACAGTACAGTTGCAGGTGGTAGTACAAACACTGCAAGTTTTAGACATGCATTTGTAGGTGGCGGTTTAGCTAACTCTGCAACAAACTGTGCAGCATTTGTAGGAGGTGGTAGAGGTAGTCAAGCAAATGGTCCATATTCAACAGTGAGTGGTGGATATTTCAATATTGCTACATGTAACAAATCCACTGTTGGTGGTGGACATAATAACTGTGCTATTGCAAATCACGCTACAGTGGGTGGTGGTATATTTAACTGTGCTATAGCTAATTGTTCAACAATAGCAGGTGGATGGAAAAATAGTGCAACAGGTGGGGTTTCAACTATTAGTGGTGGCTACTGTCATACAGCTAGTGGATATATGTCTACAGTGAGTGGTGGTTATGCTAATATAGCATCAGGTGGAACAGCAACTGTAGCAGGTGGTTGTAGAAATACAGCCTCTGGAGCTTGTAGTTTTGTTGGAGGCGGTAAATCTAACACAGCATCAGGTACACAATCTACAGTAGGTGGTGGTAATGCCAACCTTGCTAATTGGACTAATTCAACTGTTGCAGGTGGATTCAATAACGTAGCTTATTTAGTTTCTTCTTTTGTAGGAGGTGGTTCTTGTAATTTAGCAGGATATAACTACACTACAGTGAGTGGTGGATATTGTAACTCTGCCACATGTTTAACAGGTGCTTCTGTACTTGGTGGATATTTTAACTCTGCTACAGGTGAGTATTCAACTATTGGTGCAGGATATGCAAACGCAGCATCAGGGAGAGCATCGTTTGTTGGGGGAGGATATGGTAGTACAGCATCTGGAGCATGTTCAACAGTGGGAGGAGGTTATCAAAATGTAGCCTCTAGTGGATGGTCATCAGCTCTTGGAGGTAGACAAAATACAGCATCTGCTACAGACTCTGTAATAGCAGGAGGTGCGGCTAATACAGCCTCTGGTTACAGATCAGCTATATTGGGTGGTGTTAGCAATATAGCAAATAATAACTATTCCACTATAGGTGGTGGTTTATTTAATACTGCATCTGGAGTTCAATCATTTATTGGAGGAGGTCAATCAAACACAGCATCAGGTAACTGCTCATCAGTAGTAGGAGGTATTACTAATACCGCATCTAATGCATTTGCTACTGTTGGTGGTGGTCAAAATAACTCATCTACAGCAAGTACAACAGTTGTATCAGGAGGTTCAAGTAATGTTGCATGTGGAGACTTTGCATCAATAGGAGGCGGACTTTCTAATACGTCTTCTGGATTGTATTCTAGAGTAGGAGGAGGCAGGGCAAACACAGCATCAGGTATATGTTCAGTAGTTGGCGGAGGTTTTAGTAATGTAGCAAATAATGCAGCAACTACTATTGGTGGTGGTTGTTGTAACCTAGCATCTTGTGTTCACTCTACTGTAGGTGGAGGTAGAGCAAATACAGCCTCTGGTGCTTACTCATTTATAGGAGGAGGTTTGCTAAACAGCGTCTCTGCTAATGGTGGTTCTACAGTATCTGGAGGATATCTCAACTCAGCTTATGGTCTTGGTGCATCTATTCATGCAGGATGCAGAAATGGTGCAAATGCATTTAATGGCTTTATAGGAAACGGTAACTGTAACCATGTAGCTAACTCTACATCAGGTTGTCTTTCTTATGGTGCTGTTGTTGTAGGAGGTGTAGGAAATAATACCACAGGAGGTACATGGAGCTTGGCTTCTTGTGCATTTACAGTGGCTCCTACAATATGTAATGCAGGACAATATTCTTTCATTGGTGGAGGATTTCAAAATATTGCATCAGGGCACACTTCTACTATAGGTGGAGGTGTTAGTAATCTAGCTACTTGTTGTTTTTCAACAGTAACAGGAGGTAGAGAAAATAAAGCCTGTGCAGATTTTTATGGATTTGTTGGTGGTGGATACTTAAACACTGCTTCATCGTATGCTTCTACAGCAGTTGGAGGTGTGCAAAATATAGCATCAGGTGTAAGATCTTTTACAGGAGGGGGTAGATGTAATACATCTTCTGGACAATATTCATTCACAGGAGGTGGTTGTAAAAATACAAATAGTAGCTATGCAGGAACAATAGGAGGAGGATATGGAAACATAGCTAATAGTAGTTTTGGTAGCACTATAGGTGGTGGACAAGCAAACACTGCTTCAGGTGTAAATTCAATTATTGGTGGTGGTTATTGTAATGTGAGTAGTGGTTATTTATCTACAATAGCTGGTGGTACAGTAAACTTAGCATCAGGAGCTTGTTCATTTATAGGAGGTGGATGTGCTAACTGTGCTACAAGTGGTTTTTCAACAGTGGTAGGTGGTTTATGTAGTTGTGCTATAGGAAGTGGACATAACTTTATTGGAGGTGGTTTCCTTAATACAGCTAATGGATACATGGCGTCTATAGTTGGTGGTAGAGGAAATACATCTTCTAGTAACTACTCTTCTGTAGGAGGGGGTTTTAGTAACACTGCCTCAGGAGCCTATTCAAGAGTGGGGGGTGGTAGAAACAATAATGCAAATAGCACATCTTCAGCTATTGGAGGTGGAGGGTATAATAGTGCATTAGCTACATATGCTACAGTGGGTGGTGGAGGTGCAAACACTGCTTCTGGATATGGAGCTACAGCGGCAGGAGGTCAACTTAACACAGCATCAGGATGTAGATCTGCTATTAGTGGTGGTCAAGGAAATACAGTTTCTGGCAATTGTTCTTTTATAGGTGGCGGTCAAGGTAATATTGCTTCAGGACTTTGGGCAACAGTTGGAGGAGGAAGAGGTAACACTTCTTCAGCATATATTTCTACTGTTGCTGGAGGATTTGGCAACACTGCAAGTAACACATATTCAACAGCAGGGGGTGGTGTGGGTGTTTTAGCATCTGGTGTATTAAGTACAGTGAGTGGTGGATATCTTAACTGTGCAACTGGTTGTGGTTCGTTTGTTGGTGGTGGTAAGCAAAACTCTGCAGCAGGAGCTCAATCAGTAACAGTTGGAGGATGTCTTAATTCAGCTTCTGCAACTTTTTCATCTGTAGGAGGTGGAAGATCAAATGTAGCATCAGGAGTTCAAACCACTGTTTCTGGTGGTGTTTACAACTGTGCTCAACAAGCTTCTGCAACTGTAGCAGGTGGTGCAATCAACTCTGCATCCTCTTGGTATTCAACCATTTCTGGAGGATATTGCAATAATATATGTCATTCTACAGCACAGAATTGTGCTGGATATTCTGTTGTAGCTGGAGGTCTTGGAAACAATACAACAGGTGGTACATGGAATGGTACAAATGCCTGGACAGTAGCTCCTACAAAGACAAATGTAGGATGTCTATCGTTTATTGGTGGCGGTTTTCAAAATAGAGCACAATGTTGTTTCTCATTTGTAGGTGGAGGTAGATGTAATACAGCATCAGCAATTTATTCAACAGTAAGTGGAGGTAATATAAACTGTGCAACAGCACAATATACAACTGTAGGAGGTGGTGTTGGTGTATGTGCAACAGGATACGGTTCTACAGCATCAGGAGGCGATAACGTAAAAGCAACAGGAATGTGGTCTGCAGCAGGAGGTGGTTACAGCAATACTGCTTCAGGATATGCTGCAACAATAGCTGGTGGTAGAGACAACTGTTCTTGTGGTTCATATGCTACTGTTGGAGGTGGTATAGGAAACTATGCAACGAACTTTGCTGCTAGTTCACTTAGTGGTAGATATAATATATCATCAGGAAATGTATCAGTAGTAGCAGGTGGTCAGTCTAATACAGCATCTGGTAACTGTTCATTTGTTGGTGGTGGCCAAACTAATACTGCTAGTGGAATTTATGGCGCAATAGGCGGTGGTAGATCTAACTGTGTTACAAACAATTTAGGAACTGTAGCTGGAGGATATATTAATAAAGCCACAGGAGCACAATCAGTAGTGGCAGGTGGTAATCAAAACTGTGCTACTTCTAATGAAAGTACAGTTGGCGGAGGTTATTTAAACACTGCTTCTGGCGGATATTCTTTCGTAGGAGGTGGTTCAACAAATACTGCTTCAAACAATCGTTCTACTGTAGCTGGAGGTATTTCTAACACTGCATCAGGTGTATTTTCAATTATTGGAGGAGGTTCTACTAATACAGCATCTGGATGTTTATCAACAATAGGTGGTGGTAGTAGTAATTTAGCCTCAGCAACTCAGTCCACTGTAGCAGGAGGAGCTAGTAATACAGCATCTGCTGTAGGAGCTGCAATTGTAGGTGGTAGATCAAATGCAGCTAGTGCTGATGATGCTGTAGCGGGAGGTTTAAATAATACAGCTTCTGGAACAAGATCTGGTACATTAAGTGGTAGATATAATTCTGTCAGCGGAGCTTGTTCTGTAATAACAGGAGGTAATTATAATACAGTCACTGTAGCTATTGCTCACATTGGTGGTGGTATGTGTAACCGTATCTGTGGAGCATCTACAGGTACAATATCAGGAGGTTATGGTAATGTAATATCACTAAATGGATTTGATGGTTTTATTGGATCTGGTGTAGGAAACACAGTTAGCAGTTATAGATCCTCAGTGGTAGGAGGCGTTAATAATAATGCATCTGCAGCTTGTGCTTTTATAGGGGGTGGTTGTACAAATACAGCTTCTGGAGGTTGGTCAGTAATTGGTGGTGGTAATAACAACACAGCGTCAGGCGCTAGATCAATAGTGGTAGGAGGTTTAAATAACATAGCTTCTAGTAACTGTTCATTTATTGGAGGTGGACAACAAAACTCAGTTTCAGGATATCAGTCACTAGTAACAGGAGGATATATCAACTGCGCCACAAACAATTATACCACAGTGGGAGGAGGTTTGTTAAACTGTGCAACAGGTCCTCAATCAGGAGTATTTGGTGGTTTTTGTAACCGTGCTAGTTCTAATGAAGCATTTGTAGGAGCTGGTTTTAACAGTACAGCTTCTGGTACAAGATCGGTTGTAGTGGGTGGACACACTAACACTGCTTCAGGAGATGCTGCTGTTGTAGGTGGTGGTTGTAATAATACCGCTGCTGGAGCATTTGCAAAAATAGGTGGAGGTCAATCTAACTGTGTCACCACTAGCTATTCAACTATCGCTGGAGGTAGATCCAACTGTGCTAATAACACTTATTCATTTATAGGTGGTGGATATGTCAACTGTGCTACAAACACTTACACCACCATATCTGGTGGATATAGCAACGTGGCTTCTGGCCAGTATGCTACAATATCTGGTGGATATAATGGTTTATCTTCTTGTGATTATACAACAATAGGTGGAGGACATGTTAACTGTGCTACATATTTGTATGGTACAGTGAGCGGAGGACTTTCCAACTGTGTTATAGGATGCTCTACTAGTGGTGTTATTGCAGGTGGTCAGTGTAATACAATAAGTGGTTACTCTTACAACTCTGGTATACTTGGTGGATGTCTTAATACAATCAGTGGATATGCAAGTGCCTTCATAATAGGAACTGGTTTAACAGCCAGTGCTGCTGATACAACACACATACAGAATCTATGTGCTTCTGGATGTGCTTGGGCTGTAGCATATTATTGCACATCAGATGAGCGCTTGAAGAACATTAAAGAAAGACACTGCTCATTTGATAACATCAACCCTGTACAGTATAGCTGGAAAGAAGGTGATCCAAGTATATTCCACTATGGCTACACAGCACAGAACGTTAAAGAAACCCTTCCCAACGCTGTAACAGCTAACAACAAAGGCATCCTTAGTGTAGACTATGCACAGGTGCATACATATAAGCTGATGAAACTAGAAGAGAAAATCAGTCAGCTTACAAAAGAACTTGATGAGATTAAATCACTGATAACCAAATAGTTATGCCTGGAACACCTTGGCCTAGTATTGCTGGAAATCAAATGCTAACTTATGACGATGTTATGTTAGCTAAAAATGACGGATATCTTAGAACAATAGGTCCTGTCCCTCTTGGTGTTGCTGGAAATGAACTTGTATCAGCTGCTCTATGGGTGACGTTTGTACAGAACTCTATTGATATAAGAGACGAAAATGAGATTGTGTACAAAGATGCTGTACAAACAAGTGGTGGTATTGGTGACTTTGGACTTGGTTAAAATCTTTTGGTAGAAAATAAACTTTTACATATTTTTGTTAATAACTTTTAAAACAAATATCTATGCTTTTTGGTAAAATCGATCCCGTGGCTCAGATTGTAAAACAGACCACACCCTTTGATCAGCAAATCGTTAATGCTGAATGGATTACAGCTTTAGCTCGTCCTTATGCTCTAGGAGCAGAACAAGTGAACTTCCAAGTGAGTTATGGTAATTTCGTTAAAGACGAAACTGGCAAGATCACTGGATTCAACAACTTGTT
>Ga0315904_10000914_pt1 | contig 46928 bp, 43 predicted proteins | sample LakEriMetagenome_6_FD_203529 | JGI IMG/M metagenome (GOLD analysis project Ga0315904, IMG submission 203529) | Freshwater fungal communities from buoy surface, Lake Erie, Ohio, United States - Buoy 12 MA120 | ecosystem: Environmental > Aquatic > Freshwater > Lake | place: USA: Lake Erie, Ohio...
TTCAGGGGAACGGAAATATTGAAGTGTCCTAAACCTAATTTTTGTGGTAATATATTAATGAAAAGCCAGGCATAAAAACTATAAAACAGTAGCTGGAAAATACTGTTTAATGCGACCAACAATGCTGCATATTCCCTATTTCCTTTTGCCAAATCGTTCCATACAATAACCATTGCAATACATCTTGCTAAACCAATCAAAATTAAACCTACCATATAATCTGGTTCGTTTTTGAGGAAAATAATTGCTAATACAAACATTAAAATCGGGCCAATTACCCAATTGAGTACTAGCGAAACCGACAATATTTTTTTGTCTCTAAATGCCATTGGTAGTAACGAATAATTTACTTTTGCTAATGGGGGATACATCATTAAAATCAGTCCAATAGCTAGTGGAATATTGGTTGTTCCAATCGAAAGAGAATTAGTAACGTTTGGAATATCAGGAAAAAAATATCCCAGACCAACCCCAAAAAGCATCGCTAAGAATATCCAAAGCGTCAAGTATCTGTCAAGAAATTTTAGTTTTATTTGCATCGTTTACAATTCTATTTTTGAAAAAACATAAAACATTTCAGTTGCAATTTGCAAGCTTCTTTCTGAATATATTTTCGTCTGTTCGGCTGTATTATCCGATATTTTTGGATCTTCAAATGTGATTGGAATTCTCTCTTCTGCTCCTGCTATAAAAGGACAACCATTATCTGCCTGTGAACAAGTCATGATGGCTGCAAACTTAGAAATCGGATTAAATAGGTTATCGTATTTTTTAGAAAAACCAATTACAGGCAAAATATTGTCGCTGTATTTTATAGCATAAATAGGATTAGCTGTTTCCGATAATTTTAAAACAATGAAACCTTGATTGGTTAGAGTTTCTACAACTTTGGGAAATAGCGCTGTTTCTTCTGTACCTCCCGAATAACAAGTAACATTTGGAATATTAAAATGTGTTGCTGCTACTTGAGCCCAAACTTGTGACAAATGGCTTCTTCGGGAATTGTGTGTGCAAATGAAATTGAGATTTATCGGTTCCTTATTATTTATTTTTTGCTGTATAAAATTAATCAAAGGTTGTAAAATTCTTTTACGTTCTTCACTAATGGTTTGAAGTTGTAGTTGTTCGGTTGTTTTTTTTAATACTGAATACATAGTTATATTTTTTAGCAACAGCCTCCGCCTGGTTTGCAAGAATTAGTTGAGTTAATGGTTAATTCTGCTAATTTTTTATTCTCTTTATTTGATGGAATTCCACAAGCATCTTGAGCCAAGCAAGCAGTTGTTTTGCTTATCAATACAAATGTTTTTCCGTTAAACGCTATGCCATATTTGCCGATAGTATCATTTTGATATTCCACTTCAATTTCCGCATCTTCAATACTTAATTTTTCTTCAGATAGTTTGATGATATTGAGTAGTTTGTTTGGTTTTAAACGATGTTCAAAATCGTTAGCATTCCACAATTGAAAATTGACTACTTTTTCAGAACGAATTGTTCCTCCACAATCAATGAATTTTTTGGTAATTTGTCCTACTTCTGTAACGTGAAAATGTTCGGGTACAAATGTTCCATTTTCGAGTTGAAATTCAACATTTTCTAATGTTGGTAAAATTTCCTTAATGTTTGATAATCTCATTTTTTTATTTTATTTATTTAATGCAATATTGCAATACGGTTATTAAAAAAATATTTCAACAACACTTGGACTTTAGAACAGTTTGTATGATTTTTGAAAAATAGGTGTTGAGAATGGCAATTGTTTTTTCATCAATACAATAGCAAATCGAATTCCCTTCGATGTTTCCTTTTATAATTCCTGCGTTTTTTAATTCTTTAAGATGTTGTGAAACTGTTGGTTGAGCCAATGGAAGTTCGTTTACGATGTCTCCACAAATACATTCATTTGCTTTCATTAAGTATTCAATAATTGCAATTCTTGCTGGATGTCCCATTGCTTTTGCAATTGTAGCAATTTGGTTTTGTTGGTCTGTAAAGTGTTCGGTTTTAGTTGCCCCCATTTTTAATTATATTAATATTGCAATATTACGATAATAATTTAATTCTACACTACCTTTTTTATTTTATTACACTTTTTAAAGAATTGTATTTAGGAAGTAAAAGATTTTACTAAAATCTAAATTGTTTACTAAGTTGTATCGCTTTCAATCATTCCGTCTCGCAGTCGTATTATTCTGTTGGCACAAGCAGCTATATCTTCTTCATGTGTAACTAGAATTACAGTGTTTCCTAATTTATGAATATCACCAAATAATTTCATAATCTCAGTCGAGGTTTTACTATCCAAATTTCCCGTAGGTTCATCGGCAAGAATTATGGAAGGCTTGTTTACCAATGCTCTAGCAATAGCGACTCTTTGGCGTTGACCACCAGAAAGTTGGTTAGGTTGGTGATCCATTCTGTCGGCTAAATTTACTTGTTCCAAAACTTCTTTGGCTCGCTTGTTTCTGTCTGATTTTGAATATCCTGCATAAATCATCGGTAACGCCACATTATTTAAGGCCGTAGTTCTTGGCATAAGGTTAAAGGTTTGAAAAACAAATCCTATTTCTTTGTTTCTGATTTCTGCTAGTTCATCATCGTGCATTTGACTCACATCCTTGTTATTCAAAATATAAGTACCAGAGGTAGGTGTGTCCAAGCAACCCAAAATATTCATTAAAGTAGATTTTCCTGAACCCGAAGGCCCCATGAGTGCTACATATTCTCCTTTATTTATTTCTAAATCAATACCTTTAAGTACATAGACGATTTCGTTTCCAAGAACAAAATCTCGTTTAATGTTAGTTATTTTTATTAAAGGTGTTGCCATTTTTGATAGTATTAAAATTGTAATTTTAAAAAGAACCTACAGCTTTTAAACTAAATCATAAGTAGTGTAAAAGTATTATTTGTTACAGTTTTTCATTGTAAAAACAAGTTTATTTTTTTATGATGATTTCTTGAGTCCTCGCTAGTAAGAAAGCTCTTTTTACAATAGCTTTTATAGTTGTGATATTTAGTGGGAATTCCAAGAAAACATGAAGCATACTCAAGAAAAACAAAGCGGACAATCCTACTTTATAATCATACCAATATAAAAACACACTAGATGACCAAATGATTAAAATTATACCGATTCTTGTTTTTGAAACGTTTCTATTCCAGCCAATTAGGGATGTTTTTGAAAACCAATTTAAATAATGATACGTATAACAAAAGGCAATAAATATCTGAATTTTTATACCGCTAGATGAAATTAAATGAAACTTACTATACGTTACATCATTAAATAAATTTGAAATATAATAATTTAAACTAATCATTCCAGATGCAATATAATATTCCTGAATTGTTGCTGAAAATAGATAGGAATCGGAATTTATATTTAAAAACGCTATTACAAAAGGGCAAAGAATCATTAAAACTATTGCTATACTTCCGGACTTACTTTTTGAACCCATGGTTCCGAAAATCATGAATAAAAGTGTGAATACATAAACGTGAATGATTGTCGGTAAAAACGCACACATCATGATTACTGAAAATGGAAACTGACTTAAAATAAAATTAGCGATTGCAATACAAAAAAGAAGATAGATAATTATGGTCTTCGCTTTTTGAATGTATATTAAACCAATGGATAAAAGAAAAGTAATGAGAACAATATTGTTTTTATACTTTGAGATTGAAATGTTAAGTTTTTTTAAAAAAGCAATGTCATTAATATGATTTAGATAGTGTAGGTTCAACATTGAAGGAATAGAAATTATGGCACAAAACAGTAAAAAGAGAAAGACCCATTTCTTGGTATGAACAAAATAGTTTTTTTTATCCAACCAACTAATTTCAGTTGCATAATGTAATGGACCTAAAACGGCATAAGAAAATAAAAACAATTCAAACGGCAAGTAATAGGCTACAACGAGCGAGATAAGTATCAAAAAAATATTTATATCATCAATGTTTTTGACATTCATGAATCAATTCAATTTAAAGTTGAGGTATAAATATATTGAAATATCTGAAAAGAGAAGGAAGTTAAATTAAATTTAAACTCGAATTACAAAATGTTCTTTTTCTTGTTCGATTCTAAAAAATACTATTCCCCATTGAAAAGTATCGATACTAACAGTTACTCGGGGATGATTTTTAATGATTTTCCAAGCTTCTTCCATTTCAAGTGACCAATGAATATCATCAAGAATCCAAACCGATTCATTTGAAATTGTTGGGAGTAACAACTCAAAATAGTTTAAAGTCGATTGTTTAGAATGATTACCGTCAAAGTAAATAAGTTGGAAGTTGGAAGTTTGAAGTTGGAAGTTTTTAAGATAGCTTGAAAATTCAGTGTTTATACATTCAACAGTATTGATATTGAATTTTTGTAATTGTAATTGACATTGATGAATTGTATTTTGACAACCTTCTAACGTCTTAATTTTAGCTTTTGGATTTCCTTGGACTAGAGCCGAGGTAGCTAATCCTAAAGAAGTTCCTAATTCTAAAACAGTATCAGGTTGGAAATAATTAGTAATTCGGAATAATAATTCAGCTCTTTTTTTACTAATTCCAGCGGTTTGAGCAATTTTTGAAATTTGTCGTTTGTTGCTTTTAAAAACTTTTGAACCAGCACCATAATCACTTACTTCAATATAGTTTTTATTTTTTAAAAGGGATTTTCGGTACTCTTTTAAAAGGGAATATTCAGTATGTTTTTTTGTGTCATAAAAACATTTTGTTACTAAATCAAACACAAATGGAGAATGCACTCCGTGTTCATTCTTGGAGTTCCAAAGGAATTTTAGGTATGATGTAACAATCTGAAACATTTTAAATTATTTTTCACCATTAAGAAAAAAACTAAATGAAACTTGATATCTTAATGGTTTGAATAGTTATTCCATTTTAGAAGAAAGCTCAAACCAACGTTCTTCTTTTTCTTCAATTTTAGAAATAATTGCATGCAGTTCATTCGCTCTTTTTTCAATGTCGCCGTCATCTACTTTACCATCAGAAAAAAGTTGCTCGATTTCCTTTTTTTGGTATTCTAAATCCTTGATTTCGCGTTCAATTTTCTGAAATTCTTTTTGCTCATTGAAAGTCAAATTTCCAGTTGGATTATTTTGTTTCCAATCTTTTTTTTCAGTACTAACAGTATCTAATTTTTTAGGTTCAGCAGAATCTTCATAGGCTCTGAAATCGGAATAATTCCCCGGAAAATCTTCAATTACACCATTGCCTCTAAAAACAAATAAGTGATCTACAATTTTATCCATAAAATAACGGTCATGAGATACAACTACTAAGCATCCTGGATAATCCAAAAGGAAACTTTCCAACACATTTAAGGTAACAATGTCCAAATCATTAGTTGGTTCGTCCAGAATCAAGAAGTTAGGATTCTGAATCAAAACGGTGCATAGATACAATCGTTTTAATTCTCCACCACTGAGTTTTTCAACATAATCGTGTTGCTTTTTTCGGTCAAAAAGGAAACGCTCTAACAGTTGCCCAGCAGAAATAATTTTCCCTTTTGTAAGTGGAATATATTCTCCGTATTCCTTTATAATATCTATTACTTTTTGTCCCGGTTTTGGATTGATACCGCTTTGGGTGTAATAGCCTACTTTAATGGTGTCGCCAGTGATTACTTTTCCGCCATCAACAGGAATAGTTCCCGTAATCAAATTCAAAAAAGTAGATTTTCCAGTTCCGTTTTTACCAATAATTCCGATGCGTTCCCCACGTTGGAAATCAAAACTGAAATTGTCCAAAATTACTCGGTCTTTAAACTTCTTGGAAACCTTGTGAAGCTCAATAATCTTACTTCCCATGCGTTCCATGTTGATTTCGAGTTCCACCACATTTTCCTTACGGCGACTTTCAGCTTTCTGTTTGATGACATAAAAATCATCCTGACGTGATTTTGATTTTGTTGTTCGCGCCTTTGGCTGGCGACGCATCCATTCCAATTCTTTAACAAAAAGATTTTTAGCCTTGTCAATACTTGCATTTTCAGAAGCGATTCGCTCTTCTTTTTTAGCTAAATAATAAGAATAATTGCCTTTGTATTGATATAGTTTTCCGTTATCGAGTTCAATAATTTCATTGCATACACGTTCCAGAAAAAAGCGGTCGTGTGTCACCATGAAAAGAGTAATATTTTCTTTAGCAAAATAACTTTCCAACCATTCAATCATTTCCAAATCCAAATGATTCGTGGGTTCATCCAGAATTAGCAAGTCGGGACGATTAATTAAAATGATGGCTAGTGACAATCTTTTTTTCTGTCCTCCAGAAAGATTTTTTACTTTCAATTTAAAGTCTTCCAACTTCAATTTGAACAAAATTTGCTTAAATTGAGTTTCAAAATCCCAAGCATTGAACTGATCCATTTTGTCGAATGCTTTTTGATAGGCATCTTCCTCTTCTGGATTTTCTAATGCTTTTTCGTATTCTTCAATGACTTTTAGGGTTTCATTGTCAGAAGCGAAGATGCTTTCTTCAATGGTCAATTCGTCTTGTAAATTGGGCACTTGTGATAGGAAAGCCATTTTAATTTCTTTTCTCAACACTACTTTTCCCGTATCGGGTTCGTCTTCACCATTAATAATATTCATGATGGTGGTTTTTCCTGAACCGTTTTTGGCAATAAAAGCAATTTTTTGGTCTTTATTAATTCCAAAAGAGATGTTCTCGAAAAGGGTTCGTTCACCAAAAGATTTGGAGATATTTTCAACGGATAAGTAATTCACAAGTGCAATTTTTTGCAAAAATAGGTTTTTGTTTTCAAACATTGCGAATTCGTTTTTTGCAATTCTACAACTTAAAATATATCTTTGAAAAATGCAACTATCTGTCATCATTCTCAACTACAACGTTCGCTATTTTTTAGAGCAATGCGTGCTAAGCGTTCAAAAGGCTTTGCAAAATATTGAAGGTGAAATTATTGTCGTCGATAACAATTCTTCTGATGAAAGTTGTGCCATGATGAAAGAACGCTTTCCAACAATAAAGCTTATCGAAAACAAAGAGAATTTAGGTTTTCCAAAAGGAAATAACATTGGGGTTGCTCAAGCTGCAGGAGAATATATTTGTATTCTTAATCCTGATACGGTTGTTGCCGAAGATTCATTTGAGAAAATTTTAAAGTTTGCAAAAACAAAACCTGATTTAGGAATAGTAAGCTGTAAATTAATTGATGGAGCCGGAAATTTTCTCCCTGAAAGCAAGCGTGGGGTGCCAACTCCATTTGTAGCTTTTACTAAAATTACGGGATTATACAAGTTGTTTCCAAAAGCTACACTATTTACAAGATATTATGCGCAACATTTAGATGAAAATGAAACGGGTAAAGTAGATATTCTCGTGGGAGCATTCATGGTCATGAAAAGAGATTTGTATCTTGAAGTTGGTGGTTTTGATGAAGATTGTTTTATGTATTCAGACGATATCGATTTGTCTTATATGGTTTTACAAAAAGGAAAATCGAATTATTATTTTCATGAAACTTCAGTCATACATTACAAAGGTGAAAGTACAGTTAGAGATGCAATTTACATGAAACGGTTTCAACAGGCAATGCATTTTTTCTATCAAAAACACTTTAGAGTGTCATTATTGTTTGATGCTTTCTTGAAAATTGGAGCCTTCTTTTTTACATTGTTTAAAAAAAATCAAGCGGTAACTATTTCAAAAAAAGCAAATGAATATGTGCTCTTATCAGATGATGAAAATCTAAAGAAAATAGTTGAAAACTTGTTAGGAAATAAAGTCATGCTTGTTGATTCTACAAAGAAAAATACTATAAATTCGCTTACACTCGGTTGTGTAGGAGTTGAGATTATTTTTGACACTAATTTTTGGAGTTTTAAATCGATAATTCAATGTATGCAGGAATTGAAAAAAATCAATTGTACGTTCAAGATTTTACACAAAGAAAAACAATTTGTTATTGGGAGTAACAATAGTAATGATCGAGGCGAAGTAATTCAATTTAGTAAGTAAAGAATTAGAAAATTTCAATATTTCTCACTAAAAACCAAAAGGAATAATTAATTTCGCAGGCTAAAAAATAAAAAGCACCGTTAGGTTAGCACTATGGCAAGATTTGAATTGAAACTTCCCAAAATGGGAGAGAGTGTTGCAGAGGCAACTATAACAAATTGGTTGAAAGAAGTCGGCGATAGAATCCAAATGGACGAGGCCGTTCTTGAGATTGCTACCGATAAGGTAGACAGTGAAGTGCCTTCTGAAGTTTCAGGGATTTTAGTCGAAAAACTTTTTCAAAAAGACGATTTGGTTCAAGTTGGTCAAACCATTGCGATTATTGAAACTGAAGGTGGAACCGTTGTCGAAACTGTAGAAATTGAAAGTGCTCCTGTTCCTAATGTAGTGGAACCAATTGCCGTTGCAGAAGTTGCAAAAACAGTTGAAGCGGCTAAAGATTATGTAGCAGTATCCAATACACCATCAAAACAAGATTTTTCACAATCAGACAAGTTTTTATCTCCTTTAGTTAGAAATATTGTTAAGGAAGAAGGTATTTCACCAACTGAATTAGAACGAATTTCAGGTTCAGGAAGTAATGGTAGAATAACCAAAAACGATATTTTAGACTATATTATTAATAGAAATAAAATTCTAGCTGAAAAACAGCAAGCTCCAGTAGTAGCACAAGAAGTAAAGCAAGAGGTGCCGAAAGTTATTCCACAGCCAGAAATGCAATCTCCTGGATCTACTGAAGCAACAGCTCCAGTTGCTGAACCAGTGAGACAAAGTAGACAAAAGGCAGCACCAGTTTCTGTAAATGGTCAGGACGAAATTATAGAAATGGACAGAATGCGCAAACTCATTTCTGGGTATATGATTCAATCTGTTCAAACTTCGGCTCATGTGCAATCATTTATAGAGGTTGATGTAACTACAATTTGGGATTGGAGAGAGAAACATAAGGATGCTTTTGAAAAGAGAGAAGGCGAGAAATTAACCTTCACTCCAATATTTATGGAAATCATTGCCAAAGCATTAAAGGATTTTCCAATGATGAATATTTCTGTTGAAGGCGATTACATTATTAAGAAGAAAAACATTAATCTTGGAATGGCAGCTGCCTTGCCTAATGGGAATTTAATTGTTCCTGTTATCAAAAATGCAGACCAATTGAATTTATTGGGAATGGCAAAAGCGGTTAATGATTTGGCTTTCCGTGCAAAAAATAATCAATTAAAACCCGATGATATTCAAGGGGGTACCTACACAGTTACCAACGTTGGAACTTTCGGTAGTGTTTTCGGAACTCCAATTATCAATCAGCCACAAGTAGGGATTTTAGCTTTGGGTGCTATTCGAAAAGTACCAGCTGTTATCGAAACTCCCGAGGGTGATTTTATAGGGATTCGTAAAAAAATGTTTCTATCTCATAGTTATGACCACAGAGTAGTAGATGGTGCTTTGGGAGGAAGTTTTATCAAACGTGTATCAGAATATTTAGAAGCGTTTGATGAGAAAAGAACAATATAATAAAGTATAATTTTATTACTCAACCCGACAAATTTCAAAAGTTTGTCGGGTTTTTAATTTTAAGAAAATCTTTATAAAATCGATAAACGGTAGGTTCAAAACTTTATATTTGTATTCCTAAAATTTTAAAATGGAACTCAAATTAAATAGGCCCATCTGTTTTTTTGATCTTGAAACTACTGGAATAGAAGTGGCCAAAGACAGAATTGTAGAAATCTCCATACTCAAAGTTTTTCCAAACGGGAATAAAGAAAGTAAAACTTGGTTAGTAAATCCCGAAATGGTAATTCCGCCGAATGTGATAGCTGTACACGGCATAACTAATGAAAAAGTAGCTAATGAGCCAACATTCAAAGAGTTAGCGTCACAAATCTATGCTATGATAAAAGATAGCGATTTGGCTGGATTTAATTCCGATCGATTTGATATTCCGCTTTTAGCTGAGGAATTACTTCGCGCAGGAGTTGATTTTGATATGAAAAGTAGAGTTTCTGTGGATGTCCAAACGATTTTTCATAAAATGGAAGAGCGAACTTTGAGTGCTGCCTTGAAGTTTTACTGTGGTAAAAGTCTTGATAATGCCCATTCCGCTGCCGCAGATACTATGGCTACCTATGAAATTCTTAAAGCACAATTAGAGCGATATCCAGAATTAGAAAATGACATGAAGTCATTAGCAGAATTTACCACAAGGAAAAAAACGGCAGATTTTGCAGGTTTTATAGGATATGATAAAGATGGCGATGAAATTTTCTCTTTTGGAAAACATAAAGGCATAAAAGTGGATAAAGTGCTTGAAGAAGAGCCAGGCTATTTTGGTTGGTTGCAAAATGCTGACTTTCCACTATACACAAAAAAGGTTTTGACTGCAATTAAACTAAGAAAATTAAACACTAAGTAAGGTTGCAGTTTTCAGTCTCAGTTTTCAGTTGGAAATCTGTGACTGAAATCTGTGACTGAATACTGAACAAGAATTATGAAGATAATCTGCATAGGTAGAAATTATACCAAACATATAGAAGAATTACATAATGAACGTCCTGCAGAACCAGTTGTTTTTCTCAAGCCAGATTCTGCAGTTTTATTAAAGCAACATCCGTTTGTAATTCCAGAATTTTCAAATGATGTGCATCATGAAATTGAGCTCATTGTTAGGATTAACAAAGTAGGAAAATATATTGAACCAAAATTTGCTCATAAGTATTATGACGAGATAAGCGTTGGTTTGGATTTTACAGCACGCGATTTACAAGAAAAATTAATAAGTAAAGGTTTGCCTTGGGAAAAGTCCAAAGCTTTTGACGGTTCAGCGGTAATAGGTGACTTTATGTCGAAAAAAATTTTTAGTTCGCTGGAAAGTCTTAATTTTGAATTAACAAATAACGGAAAAACAGTTCAAAAAGGGAATTCTAGTCTGATGCTGTGGAAAATTGATGAAATCATATCCTATGTTTCTCAATTCTTTACGCTAAAAATTGGAGACATTATTTTTACAGGAACACCCGATGGTGTGGCTGCAGTACAACCAAACGACGTTTTAGAAGGATTTTTAGAAAATAATAAACTATTTAGAATACAAGTAAAATAATGGCACTAAACTATAACTTAGCAAAAGTATATGCACTTTCAGACAATGACCCTGAATTTGTAAACCAAATCCTCACCCTTTTCGTCACTGAGGTTCCTATCGATTTAATTCAAATCAAATTAGGAATTAAAACTAAAGACCACAAATTGGCCTACAGTTATGCCCATAAAATAAAGCCCTCTTTGGATTTATTAGGGATGAATGTAGCTTTTGAAGAAATCCTTCAAATCGAAGCATGGACTAAAGCTGAAGGAAAGCGAAAAGAAATAAAAGCTACTTTTGATAGCGTAGAATCTCAAATTGAGAAAGCGGTTAAAGAAATCTCAAAAGATTTTAACTTGTAGTATTTTATGAGTTGGCAATGCGAAAACGAATAAGTCAACCTTAAAATATGAATTATAAAATACTACTGTTTTTAGCTTTATTTATTGGTATTCCATCATATAGTCAAAAGAAATATTTGTTTGACTATATGGTGGAATATGATTTAAAGGATACTGACACTTCAAAGGTTAGAAAAGAATACATTCTTACCAATTCTAAAGATAATAGTTATACCTTGACTTTGTTTGAAAAAGATAGTCTGAATTTTGGTCTTATTTTCTTCGATCAAAATGGGATATATTCCAAGTCGATTCTAGATAAAAAGAGTTTTAGTAGAGCTGAATTTATTACATTAAATTGTAGTGTTGTTTCAGGATATGGTAATCCCTATAAGTATCAAACTAAAAATTATGATTTTACAAATAAATCCGATACGCTAATTGATGGACAATATTATTTTTATTATTTTCTTAAATCCAATAAGCCAAAAAAAGAAAAGAGGAAAAAACTAGCCACGGAACATTTTATTGTTGAAAAGAATACTTCATTCCATCTTCCCATTCTTACTTTTGCAACTTCTTATGAAGAGTGGAAATTAGAAAAAAATATACCAAATGGTATTCCAAAACAAATGTATATGGTAACATATAAAGAAAAAAAATTATTTCTTTTTTACGAATTAAAACGGTATGCCAAGATTAACAAATACATAATCATTCATGATGAATGTGATTATACTGATCCCGAGGCTATTAAAAAAAGAGATGCTCAAATAATTCGTTCTTTAAAGAATATGATAAATAAACCTCTTAAATTTTCCTTCTAAATCCTGATGAAATGAAAGCAACCATAGTTACCATTGGCGACGAAATTCTTATCGGACAGATTATCGATACCAATTCTGGTTTTATTGCCAAATCATTAGATAAAATAGGGATAGAAGTTCATGAGATGATTTCCATTTCAGACGATAAACAACATATTTTAAATACGTTTGCAACACTTCAAAACAAAGTTGATTTAGTCATTATCACAGGAGGTTTAGGACCTACTAAAGACGATATTACAAAACATACTTTTTGTGAATATTTTGAAGACAATTTAGTGGTTAATGAATCGGTTTTGGCTCATGTAACTCAAATGATTGAAGGGTTTTATAAGCGTCCCATAACGCAACTCAATAAAGATCAGGCATTAGTTCCTTCAAAATGTGTTGTATTGCACAATCAAATGGGAACTGCGCCTGGGATGTGGATGAAGAAAGAGAATACTGTTTTCATTTCGTTACCAGGAGTTCCCTATGAGATGAAACATCTAGTAGAAAATGTAGTTATTCCTAAATTAGTTAAGGAATATGAGCGTCCCTATATCATTCATAAAACTATTTTGACCTATGGAGAAGGCGAAAGTAAGTTGGCAGAACGCATTGAAAAATGGGAAAATAATTTGCCACAATTCATCAAACTTGCCTATTTGCCCAATCCGGGAAGAGTCCGATTGCGTTTGTCAGCGAGAGGAACTGATAAAGCTACTTTAGAAAAAGCCATTGATGAACATGTCGCCTCACTAACGGAAATTATTGGAGATGTTATTGTAGGATTTGACGATGACGAAACTATAGAAGTTGTTGTTGGAAGATTGTTAAAACAACACCAAAAGACCATTGCTACTGCCGAGAGTTGTACGGGTGGAAAGATAGCTGAAGTCTTAACGTCTGTTGCAGGCGCTTCACACTATTTTAAAGGAAGTATCGTTTCGTATGCAACAGAGGTGAAAATTAATTTATTGAATATTGAAGAAACTGTAATCAATAAATATTCAGTTGTGAGTGCAGAAGTAGCAAAAGAAATGGCTCAAAATGTAAAAAAAATCATGAATACAGATTATGCTATAGCTACAACTGGTAATGCAGGGCCGTCAAAAGGAGATTCAAAAGCAGAAATTGGAACCGTTTTTATAGCGCTTGCTACACCTCAAGAGTTTGTAATTCAGGAATTTAATTTCGGTCAACCTCGTGACAAAGTAATTGATAGAGCAGTAAATAAAAGCCTTGAAATGTTGCAAAAAGAAATTTTAAAAAATCTGCTTTAATTATTTTGTATTATAGGTTTATTTTTTGTTTCTTTGCACCCTGATTTTGAATAACGATAAAAGATAAGTATAATGTCAAGAGTTTGTGACCTTACAGGTAAAAGAGCGATGGTGGGAAATAACGTTTCTCATGCTATGAACAAAACTAAGAGAAAGTTTTCTGTAAACTTAGTAAAAAAGCGTTTTTATCTTCCAGAAGAAGACAGATGGATTACTCTTAGAGTGGCTGCATCTACCATAAAAACAATCAATAAAAATGGAATTGCTGCTGTTTTGAAAAAAGCACAGACAGAAGGATTTATTAAATAATCTATTCCAAATAAATATATAGTAAGATGGCAAAGAAAGGTAATAGAATCCAAGTAATTTTAGAATGTACAGAGCACAAAACTTCAGGTGTTGCAGGTACTTCAAGATATATAACAACTAAGAACAAAAAAAATACTCCAGATAGATTAGAGATTAAAAAATTTAATCCAATCTTGAAACGTGTAACTGTTCATAAAGAAATTAAATAATTAAGTCATGGCAAAGAAAACCGTAGCATCGTTACAAACAGCTTCAAAAAGATTATCAAAAGCCATAAAAATGGTAAAATCTCCTAAAACAGGTGCATATACTTTCGTAGAGTCTATTATGTCTCCTGAAGCAGTTGATGAGTTCTTGAAAAAGAAATAAATAAATTCATACACTATACAGAAAAGCTACTTTCATTTCGAAGTAGCTTTTTTATTTTTTATATTTACAGTGTTTTTCAATAATCAAAAGATTTAAACATCTAACGATACAATCAAATGAGTTTTTTTAAAAAAATATTTTCATCAGAAAAGAAAGAGCCTATTCTTAGTGAACAGGATAAGCAAACCTTGGACAAAGGTTTGGAAAAATCAAAAGTTTCTTTTTTTACTAAACTGACAAAAGCAGTTGCTGGGAAGTCAAAAGTAGATGATGACGTTCTCGATAATTTAGAGGAAGTTCTTGTATCTTCAGACGTTGGTGTCAATACCACGCTTAAAATTATCACTCGAATCGAAAAACGAGTGGCAGAGGATAAATATCTTGGAACCGATGAACTCAATCAAATTCTTCGTGATGAAATTTCAGGATTACTTTCGGAAACAAATTTAGGCGAAGCAACAGATTTTGTGATTCCGTTAAATACTAAACCTTATGTTTTGATGGTAGTTGGAGTCAACGGAGTTGGAAAAACTACAACTATTGGTAAATTAGCGCATCAGTTTAAAAAACAGGGGTATAAAGTCGTCCTAGGTGCTGCCGATACCTTTCGTGCTGCAGCAATTGATCAATTACAAGTATGGGCCGATAGAGTAGGAGTGCCATTGGTAAAACAACAAATGGGTAGCGATCCTGCATCGGTAGCTTTTGATACCTTACAATCTGCAGTTTCACAAAATGCCGATGTTGTTATTATTGACACCGCTGGACGTTTGCACAACAAAGTCAATTTAATGAATGAATTAACCAAGGTAAAACGCGTAATGCAAAAGGTTGTAGCAGAGGCTCCAAATGATGTATTATTAGTTTTAGATGGTTCTACTGGTCAGAATGCTTTTGAGCAAGCCAAACAGTTTACAGCAGCTACTGAGGTCACCTCACTTGCAGTTACCAAACTTGACGGTACAGCAAAAGGTGGAGTGGTCATAGGTATTTCCGACCAATTTCAAATTCCTGTAAAATACATTGGGGTAGGCGAAGGAATTGAAGACTTGCAGGTTTTTAATAAATACGAGTTTGTGGATTCTTTTTTTAAATAATAGCGTTATGTTGGAGAAAATAAAAAATATAAAACCAGTTTATCTTTATCTCTCAGCAGCACCAATCTACTGGATTGGACAGACTTTTATTGATAGTGATTCTATTCTTTATGATTTGTTAGGAGTTCTATGTATCTCGATAATAGTTTTTGCAGTTTACAAATTCCTCAGTTCAAAATAGCTATTGGTACAAAAGATTGATTTTGACTGATGTGTGCATCAAAACTAAACAATTTTTTTAATGGTTTAACTTGTTTTTTATGAAAAAAGTACTACTAATTGTTTTTATTTCAATCCTCTCGGTTTCATGTACTTCAAAAGTTACCTCTTCAGATATTCCTAAAATTAATGGGTATTGGGAAATTGAGAAAGTGATTTTTTCTGACAAAAAGCAGAAAGAGTACTCTATAAATGAAACCTTTGATTATTTTGAAGTAAAAGACAATAAAGGATTTCGTAAGAAAGTGACTCCTCAACTAGATGGTACTTTTCTAGTAAATGATGACTTTGAAAAGATAGCAATCAAAAAGTTAGAAGGAAAGTATTTCATATTTTATAACACCTCCTTTTCGAAGTGGAAAGAAGAGCTACGATTTCTATCAGACACTGAGTTGATTCTCGTAAATGAAGCTAAAAATGAATATCATTACAAGAAAGCTGCACCAATAAATTTGATGGAAAATGGCAAAGAGACTAAATAACGAAAGCTCTATTGGAGACGTTCTGAAAGAGATTATTCAGGTGAATAAACTGCAATCCGGAATGGATCAAGTTTTGGTTAAAGAGGCTTGGTCTAGCCTAATGGGAAATGGAGTGAATACGTATACTAGAAATATAGTACTAAAAGGCAGTACACTATATGTTGAATTAACTTCGTCTGTCTTACGGGAGGAATTGAGTTATGGAAAGGATAAGATTATCAAAATGATAAATGATGAATTGAGACGCGAGCTCATTACTGCTGTCGTGTTGAGATAATTTATAGCATTCTTCTGTGTTGGAAATAAATAGAAAGATTCCAATTTATTAAAAAGGAATAAAAAATCCCATTTCATGCCGACTCTTCGGGAGAAATGGGATTTTTGTTCTGTAAATTTTCAACTAAAATTGCAACTGCCAACTGCGACTGAAAACGGAATACTAAAACTGCTCTCTTCCTGCAAAATGGAAAGCACTTTCAATAGCTGCATTTTCATCGCTATCAGAACCGTGAACTGCATTTTCACCTATTGAAGTGGCATACTTTTTACGAATAGTTCCTTCAGCTGCTTCAGCAGGATTGGTAGCACCAATTAATGTTCTGAAATCTTCAATAGCATTTTCTTTTTCTAAAATAGCAGCAACTATGGGTCCTCTTGACATAAATTGTACTAACTCACCATAGAAAGGTCTTGCTGCATGTACTGCATAAAACGCTTTAGCATCTGCTACGGTTAGTTGCGTTAATTTCAAAGAAACGATTTTGAAACCAGCTTCTGTAATCATATTTAATATTCCTCCGATGTGTCCCTTTTCAACAGCATCAGGTTTAATCATTGTAAATGTTCTATTTGTAGCCATTTTTATGTTTTTTAATTCGGGTGCAAAAGTAGTGTTTATTAATTGATTTTTAAAATCAAATGTTTTTTTGCACTTGGTAAACGCACACTTTGTTGGAATCCAAAAAACATAGCCATAAATTACACAAATTAGAACAATTAATTTGTGGAAATTTGTGTAATTTGTGGCAAAAGAGTATGTGTTTGTATAGACTTTTTGCAAAAAAAATCCCTTACCATTTCTAGTAAGGGATTTTCAAAATTGAAAGAAACTAGTTTTTAGTTTTTCATCAATTTAATAGTTTCAGTTGCTTTAGCAGTAGCTATTTTAGCAAAATAAATTCCTTTTGTTAAGCTAGTAGCATCTAAAGAAACAGTGTTAGCTTTAGGAGAAACGGTTATTACATTTTTACCTAATACATCTACAATTTTAACAGATTCGATTCTTTCGCTAGCTGATACGAAGTTCCAAACGTTTTGTGTTGGGTTCGGAAATACTTTAAAATTAGCTGAATTAAATCCTTTACTAGATAAAGCTGGGTTGTTTGTAAAAACCAGAGCTTTAGTTACTGAATCTCTAAAAGTCCAAATTCCCTTTGCAGTACCTCTACCAAAAACGTAGGTCCCAGATGGAGTAAATGTTATATCATAAGTTCCAGCAGTTACAACAATATTTCCATTTGATGAAGTTGGGTCTCCCCAATTTATTAACCAATTATTATCTTGGCGAAATTTGACTTCTCCATCTGTAACCGTCAGATTATTAATGAAATAGTTATCACCGTCAGTAGTAGTCAAATCAGTATCAACTCCCCAGCCACCAACTGCACTTCCTGTAATACTTATTACAGGGAATTTAAAGGTGTAGATACTAGTACTTAAATTAAGTGTAACGACATAATTTCCAGCTGTAACTGGGATGCTAATCAAATTAGAGTTTACAGCAGTTCCAGAAGGGAAATCGATTCCTCCAGAAAGATTGCCACAAATATTGAATTGAGCATTACCTGTAAAGAAATTACTTAATTTTGAAGAATAATTTTCTCCATCTAAAGTTGTCATTTCTATTCCTTCATCAGTGCTTACTGCTGTGCCAACAATTTTTACTTTAGGTAAAAGACATGAATCAGTTGCAAAAAAACTATATTCACTAGTTGTAATATTTATTAGAACGTTATAATCTCCAGAAATAATTGGGATAGATACATTATCATTCGCCACTCCATTAGGGAAACTAGTACTTCCTACGAAAAGATTATTGTCAATATTAAATTGCAAACTTCCATTTAATAAATATACTTCTTCAACAAAATATATTATACCGTCAGTTGTTTTCATTGTTATTCCCTCAGGATTAATTACCGCACTTCCAACAAGTTTTATTGTTGAGGGAGCTTGGTAACCTGTGAAGTTATATTCTCCAGTGTTTTGATTAAAAGTAACATCATAAGTTCCAGCTATTCCGGGGATGTTTGGACCATTTTCAGTTGCTGTTCCAGAAGGCCAAGAAATAGCTCCCCAGTTAGTTATCCAATCAGCATTTAATCGGAATTTAAATTGTCCTCCTGGCAATGTGATATTGTTTGCAGTCCAAATACCATTGCCAATATCTGTCAAAAAATAATCTACACCCCAATTAGCCTCTAACGCTGGTCCACCAGGCCCAGTTATAGAAACCTGCGCATTTGTTGTTACAATTGTAAAAAAGTATATCATTAAACAAAGTATTCCTTTTCTCATGATCTAGGTGTTTTAAACTAAGTATCTCAAAGTTAGGTAATAAATAGGTTAAATATATTTTTATGAATACTTTTTGCAAAAAAAAATCCCTTACCATTTCTAGTAAGGGATTTTCAAAATTGAAAGAAACTAGATTTTAGTTTTTCATCAATTTAATAGTTTCAGTTGCTTTAGCAGTAGCTATTTTAGCAAAATAAATTCCTTTTGTTAAGATAGTAGCATCAACAGAGGCATTGTTAGATTTAGGAGAAACAGTCATTACATTTTTACCTAAAACATCTACAATTTTAACAGATTCGATTTTTTCACTAGCTGATGTAAAGTTCCAAACGTTTTGTGTTGGGTTTGGATATACTTTAAAGTTAGCAGAGCTAAATCCTTTAGCAGATAATCCATTGTCGAATTTATAAGCACCAGTTACGATGTTGAAAGTAATGTTGTAAGTTCCAGCAAGAGCAGGAATGTCACTACCATCAGCTACTCCTTCTGGCCATGCAGCTCCACCCCAAGAAACACTCCAAGCATTATCTTGACGGAATTTACAACCACCATCAGTAAGTACAACACCATTAATTGAATAGTTTTCACCATCAGTAGTTGTTAAGTCGGTATCTACTCCCCAGCCACCTGCAGCTGCACCAGTTAAACTAATTATAGGGAACTTGAAATTATAATCACCACTAGCGATGTTGATAACAACAGTAAATGTACCTGCAGGTACAGGAATGAAATTTGTATCAGCATCAGCATTGCCTGAAGGATAACCAGTACCACCAACTACTGCACCATCAATATCAAATTGAAGTGTACCAGCAGTAAATGTTGATGTGATTTTATAATTTTCACCATCTGCAGTTGTCATTGTAACGCCTTCTGCAGCAGTTGATGTTCCAACTAATTTTACCACTGCTATAACAGCACCTCCTGTGAAACTATATTCTCCAGTGTTTTGATTGAATGTAACATCATAAGTTCCTGCAATACCAGTAATATTTGGTCCATTTAGTGTACCTGTTCCTGAAGGGAATGCTGTTGCTCCCCAGTTAGTACCCCAATCAGCATTCAAGCGAAACTTAAATTCACCACCTGGCAATGTAATATTGCTTGCAGTCCAAATACCACCACCAGCATCAGTTAAAAAATAATCCACACCCCAGTCAGCTCCTGGTGCAGGCCCGCCAGGTCCAGTGATAGAAACTTGTGCATTAGTTGTCGTAATTGCAAAAATGCACATGATTAAATAAAGTACTCTTTTTTTCATAATAAAATTGTGTTTAAATTAATATGTTATAAAAGTACTGAAAAATTATATTAAAAAAATACTAAAGGGAAAAAAATATAGACACGCAAACGTTTGCGTGTTGATAATATTCTATGCAAAATAGATGTTACCTTAATTTACGAAAATGTGATACAATTGAATTTATTTTCTAGAGGTTTCAAATTATGGATTAATTTTTCGATTACTGTATCACCATAGTCCAAATAAAATTCAGAGAAATTAGCTTTTCTTTCTTGCAAACCTCCTTGTGGAAATAATTGGTTTTGCAAATCAATTATTCGTTCTAATTCGTCAGCGTGTTTTCTTTTTTGCGCTTTTAATAATCTTTTTTCTAAATTTTCCAGACCTTTTTTTTGTTTGGCTTCTTGGGCTTTTACTGCTCCAATAAAGGATTCGTCAGTTTTATGGGCAATCGTTTTTAAATAATCAAACTGAGTTTTCAACTGTGATTTTTGTGTACTTAAATCAATAGGGAATTCAGATATTTGTTTTACTCTTTGGTTAATTAAATCATCACTTTTTAGGAATAGTTCCTTCCAGCTTAAACCTAGTTTGTCTAATTTTTTAGTCTGTTTTTCAGTTGCTAAAAGTGCAGAGTTTCTCAGTAAGAGTATAGGGAATGTAACTTTTACCTCATCAAAAAAAGAATACAACTCTAGCCAATAGGAAATTTCTCCTCCGCCTCCAATGTAACATAAATTGGGTAAAATGACTTCTTGGTACAAAGGGCGCATAATTACATTTGGACTAAAATTTTCAGGATGGTTTTCCAGTTCACTTAGAATTTCGGTTTTCGAAAATTGAATATTGGTGTTATTGATTTTGTAGGTTTCATTTTCTAGAATGATTCGCTCTCTCAAATTATTTTTCATGTAAAACAAGTTAATCTCACGAGGATTTACCTGAATCGAATAGTTTTTTAATTGTTGAATGGTAGTAAGTACCGCTTTGTTGGATTTTTGATATAGCAATTCGTCTTGAATATAAGGACTAAATTCTTTTTTTAAATCACGAGAATCACCGTCTAGAATGACTAATCCATATTTCCCAAATAGTTCGTTTACTAAAAAACGCGTAGCATCGGCCAATGAACACTTTTTGTTGTAGGCGTCATCGAAGAGTTTTTTTATTTTATTAGCATTAGTACTATTGCCTATTTCTTTGGAAAAGACTTCAAAAACATCTTTTAAACCTTCAGTAGACAATCGACCAACTGGACCTGAAGTTTCCTTATTCCATCGAAACTTTTTCCCTTTAAAAGTAAAATAATTAATTTCTTCAAAATCGTGGTCTTCTGTTGCCATCCAATATATAGGTACAAAATTATACGCTGGATGTTTTACTTTAAGTTCTTTAGTTAGGTTTATCGTCGAAATGATTTTGTACAAGAAATATAGCGGTCCTGTGAAAATATTCAATTGATGCCCTGTTGTAACCGTAAATGTATCTAGACTTGACAGTGAGAGAATGTTTTGTTTCGTTACTTCGGATGTTAATAGGTTCTGATATTGGTTTTCTAGAACAGAAACTAAAACCTTTCTATGGGCATTGTTGAAACTTTCTTGTTTTTCTGTAATTTGTTTAGCAAAATTTTCGATTGTGGGAAATCGATGATACAACGAATCTAAATTCTTTTTTTGATCTAGATAATCGTTGATTAAGGTATTAAAATATCCTGAATTTTGATACGTAACGCTGTCTTTTGGCATAGAGCAAAAATTGCTTAATATTTTTGTAAAAGTAACAAAAAGTAAAGTTAGTTCTTTTGTTTTAACAAAGACTTAGTACTGTACAATTTGTTTTTAAAATGGAATTTTTATTGTAATTATATCAAGCAGTGTGATTAAAAAACCGAAAAAAAATGTTAAATTTGATAAGATTAAAAAAATATACTTATGAGTACAGAATTCAAAGTAAAAGTAAACAATACTTTCAGTTTTGATTTAGAAAAAGAAAGTATTTCTCAATTGGACGCTGTAAGTACGGAAAAAGATAAATTCCATATTCTTCATCAAAACCAATCGTATAATGCAGAAATCATCTCTTCTGATTTCAATCATAAGCAGTATACTGTTAAGATTAATACCAATACCTATGTTGTAACAATATCCAACAAACTAGATATGCTCATCAAGGAAATGGGTTTCGAACAAGGGGTAACAAAGCAGGTAAATTCCATAAAAGCCCCAATGCCTGGTTTGATTCTCGAAATTTTTGTAACAGTAGGTCAGGTTGTAAAGGAAAATGAAGTCCTACTAATTCTAGGAGCGATGAAAATGGAAAATAGTTTTCTTTCACCACGTGAAGGCACTATCAAATCGGTTTTAGTAAGTGTTGGAGATGCAGTAGTTAAAGGTCAATTGTTAATTGAATTTGAATAACAGTATGAAAAAGATATTAGTTGCTAACAGAGGAGAAATTGCTATTAGGGTAATGAAAACGGCAAAGAAAATGGGAATTAAGACTGTTGCAGTTTATTCTACCGCCGATAGAAATGCGTTGCATGTAAAATTTGCAGATGAAGCCGTTTGTATTGGAGAAGCTCCTTCGAGTCAGTCCTATTTATTAGGAAGTAAAATTATTGAAGTAGCTAAGGAGTTGAAAGTGGATGCCATTCATCCTGGGTACGGTTTTTTAAGTGAAAATTCTGAATTTGCAGAGGAAGCCGAAAGAAATAATATTATTTTTATTGGTCCAAAATCGAAGGCTATAGAAATCATGGGAAGCAAGTTAGCCGCAAAAGAAGCGGTGATGCATTACAATATTCCTATGGTTCCTGGGGTTGATCATGCAATTATTGACATTGAAGAAGCTAAGAAAACGGCGACTTCCATTGGTTTTCCAATTTTGATAAAAGCTTCAGCGGGCGGCGGAGGAAAAGGAATGCGCGTGGTCGAAAATGAAAAAGATTTCGAAGCTCAGATGAATAGAGCTATTAGTGAAGCAGTAGCAGCTTTTGGCGATGGTTCGGTTTTTATTGAGAAGTATGTAGCTTCTTCGAGACACATTGAAATTCAAATTATAGCCGACAGCCATGGTAATGTGTTGTATTTATTTGAAAGAGAATGTAGTATACAACGTCGTCACCAGAAAGTAGTGGAAGAAGCGCCATCATCCGTCTTGACTCCAGAAATTCGTAAGAAAATGGGAGAAGCAGCCGTTCTTGTTGCAAAATCATGTGATTATCTGGGAGCTGGAACAGTAGAGTTTTTGTATGATGAAAATGATAATTTTTATTTTCTCGAAATGAATACTCGATTGCAGGTAGAACATCCTGTTACTGAGTGGATTACAGGAGTTGATTTGGTAGAACTCCAAATAAGAGTAGCAAGGGGAGAAGCACTGCCTTTTAAACAAGAAGATTTGAATATTAAAGGTCATGCGGTTGAATTGCGGGTCTATGCAGAAGATCCAATGAATGATTTTTTACCAAGTGTTGGACATTTAGATGTATATCAATTGCCTGAAGGCGATGGAATCAGGGTGGATAACGGATTTGAACAAGGAATGGATATTCCCATTTATTACGACCCTATGTTGGCTAAATTAATCACTTACGGTAAAACTAGAGAAGAGGCCATTCAAGTTATGATTCAAGCAATTGACAATTATAAAGTTGAAGGCGTACAAACTACCTTACCTTTTGGAAAATTTGTTTTTGAGCATGAGGCTTTCCGTTCGGGAAAATTTGATACCAATTTCGTTAAAAAATACTATGACACAGCAGTTTTAAAAACACAAATGGCCAAAGAAGCTGAAATAGCAGCACTTGTCGCCTTAAAACAATATCTTGAAGATCAAAAAGTAGTTCGATTACCAATTCAATAAATTTATGGAATCTAAGATTAAAATATTAAACGACAAAATAGCTTTAGCCCATTTGGGAGGTGGTCAAAAACGTATTGAAAAGCAACACGAAAAGAAAAAGTTAACAGCCAGAGAACGGGTCGAATATTTGATGGACGAGGGTTCTTTTGAAGAAATTGGGATGTTGGTAACCCATCGTACCACCGATTTTGGCATGGAAAAGGAAATCTATTATGGAGATGGCGTAATTACGGGGTATGGAACCATTAATGGAAGATTCGTATATGTTTTCGCTCAAGATTTTACTGTTTTTGGCGGTGCTTTGTCAGAAACACATGCTGAAAAAATTTGTAAAGTGATGGATATGGCCATAAAAGTAGGTGCGCCCATGATTGGATTGAATGATTCTGGTGGCGCTCGAATTCAGGAAGGTGTACGTTCATTGGGAGGCTATGCTGATATTTTTTATAGAAATGTACAAGCTAGTGGAGTCATTCCACAAATATCAGCTATTATGGGGCCTTGTGCTGGGGGTGCAGTTTATTCGCCAGCAATGACCGATTTTACTATGATGGTAGAAAACAACAGTTATATGTTTGTAACGGGACCAAATGTGGTAAAAACGGTCACCAATGAAGAAGTTACCTCAGAAGAATTAGGTGGAGCCATAACGCATTCTACGAAATCAGGTGTTGCACATACTACTTCACCAAACGGAGTGGCTTGTATGGAAGCTATCAAACAATTATTGAGCTACATACCACAAAATAACAGAGAGGTTACTCCCAAAGTTCCTTATGTCTTAGGAGATGAAATTAGAGAACAGTTATCTGATATTGTTCCCGATAATGCTAATAAGCCCTATGATATGCATGAAGTGGTTAAAGGAATCATCGACGAAGATTCTTTTTTTGAAATTCATAAGGATTATGCTGAAAATATTATCGTAGGCTTTGCTAGAATAGCTGGCAGAAGTATAGGTGTTGTTGCAAATAATCCCATGTTCTTAGCAGGGTGTTTGGATGTTAAAAGTTCCATTAAAGCGGCGCGGTTTACCCGTTTTTGTGATTGTTTTAATATTCCGCTATTGGTTTTGGTAGATGTACCTGGGTTTTTACCAGGTACTGATCAGGAGTGGAATGGAATTATTGTTCATGGTGCTAAGTTGCTTTATGCTTTAAGTGAAGCCACAGTGCCCAAAGTTACAGTAATTACTCGTAAAGCCTATGGAGGCGCTTATGATGTGATGAATTCGAAACACATTGGTGCCGATATGAATTTTGCATGGCCAACGGCAGAAATCGCTGTTATGGGTGCGAAGGGAGCTTCTGAAATTATTTTCAAAAAAGAAATTAGCGAAGCTGAAGACCATGAAGCCAAACTGTTAGAAAAAGAAGCGGAATATTCAGAGCTATTTGCCAATCCCTATACTGCGGCGCAACGAGGGTTTATTGATGAGGTGATTTTACCAAAAGATACTCGTAAAAAATTGATCAAAGCCTTTAGCATGCTAGAGAATAAGGTTGTTGCAACGCCAAATCGTAAACATGGCAATATTCCTTTGTAATCCAGGTTTATTTATTGTTGTCTCCAGTGTTTCAGTTTCAAGCGAAATCAATCAATAATAAGACAGTATTAAAATTGAACACAGATTTTACAGGTTTATACAAATAACTGAAATCCATTTTATTTGTACAAATCCTTGGAATCTGTGTTGTTTTTTTTTTTTTTTGTTATGTTGCGAAATCAGCACTAATATTTGTTACTTTCGAAAAATAAGTTCATTTTTATAAAAAATAAAATTTAAATAAAGACGAAATGAGTAATTTACCAACTGCTGATAAAGTTAATTCGTTACAACATGTATTGATAGGTAGTCTAATTGGAACAACCATAGAGTTTTTTGATTTTTATATTTATGCCAATGCAGCCGTGTTGGTTTTTCCTCAATTATTTTTCCCAGGGTCTGACCCAACGACCTCGATATTAGAATCATTAGCTACGTTTTCCATTGCTTTTTTTGCTAGACCGCTAGGTTCTGCTGTTTTTGGGCACTATGGCGATAGAATTGGCAGGAAAGCGACTCTGGTTGTCGCTTTATTAACAATGGGAATTTCAACGGTTTGTATCGGATTATTACCCACATATGAAAGTATAGGAATTGTAGCTCCTTTATTGTTGATGCTTTTTAGATTTGGTCAAGGTTTGGGATTAGGTGGTGAATGGGGAGGTGCTGTACTGTTAGCCATTGAAAATGCTCCACCGAATAAACGAGCTTGGTACGGGATGTTTCCACAATTAGGAGCCCCAATAGGTTTGTTATTATCGGGAGGGACTTTCTTAGTGTTAAGTGATACTTTATCGGAAGAAAACTTTTTTGATTTTGGATGGAGAATCCCTTTTGTATCTAGTGCTGTTTTGGTTCTTGTAGGATTTTATATCCGTTTAAAAATTACCGAAACCCCTTCTTTTGTTCAATCGGTAGAGACTAAAAAACAAGTCAAAATGCCTTTGTTTACCGTATTCAAATCGTATCAGAAAGAGCTTGTTTTTGGTACTTTGGCCGCAGTTACTACTTTTGTACTCTTTTACCTAATGACGGTATTTACCTTAAGTTGGGCTACTACGGAGCTGAGTTTTAGTAGAAAGGACTTTTTGATTATTCAGCTTTTTTCTGTTTTGTTTTTTATGATTGCTATACCCGTTTCAGCACTATTAGCGGATCGATTTGGACGTAGATTGATTTTAGTTTCGATATCTCTTTTAATTGCTATTTTTGGATTGTTTTTTTCCTTCTTTTTTAAAGCTGAAAGTTCTGGTTTTATTACTGTTTTTTCTTGTTTAGGAATGGGTTTAATGGGATTAACTTATGGACCTCTAGGTACCTTTTTATCTGAATTATTTCCAACGGAAGTTCGTTACACCGGAGCTTCAATGACTTTTAATTTAGCGGGTATTGTAGGTGCTGCATTTGCGCCTATGATTGCTATTTGGCTGGCTAAAAATTATGGTATCGCTTATGTTGGGTTCTATTTGTCTGGTGCTGCTTTGTTGACTTTTATTTCGCTATTAATAATTACTAAAAAGACACATCAGTTTTAATAGTATGAATAAATTCGGTTAAAGTAAATAGACTTACTTTTGCTCAAAATAGATTTTCATTGAAAACCAAAATCTTCCTAATAACGCCACCGTTTACCCAACTGAATACGCCCTATCCAGCGACAGCGTATATCAAAGGTTTTCTAAATACTAAAAATATAGAGTCAGTTCAGGCGGATTTAGGTATTGAAGTGATTTTAGAATTGTTTTCGAAACAAGGATTAGAGGATTTGTTTGAGGTTCAAAGTTTAAAGTTAAAAGTTGAAAAACTGTCTCTCAATTCTCAACGAATTTTAGCTCTGAAAGACGATTATATGAAAACAATTGATGCTGTAATTGGCTTTTTGCAAGGAAAAAATCCAACATTAGCGCTACAAATTTGTCAAGAAGATTTTTTGCCGGAGGCTTCTCGTTTTTCACAATTAGAAGAAATGGATTGGGCTTTTGGAACTATGGGAACACAAGATAAAGCCAAGCATTTAGCTACTTTATACCTTGAAGACATTTCGGATTTTATAGTTGAATGTGTAGATGAAAATTTTGGTTTTAGCCGTTATGCCGAGCGATTGGGAAGAAGCGCCAATTCGTTTGATGAATTATACCAAGCTTTACAAAAACAACCAACCTATATTGATGAAATCCTGATTTCGATTTTAAAGAAAAAAATAGAAATTATTCAGCCTAATTTTTTCTTGATTTCAGTTCCTTTTCCAGGAAATTTATATGCTGCCTTTCGCTCGGCTCAATGGGTCAAAAAAAACTATCCAGCTATCAAAATCGCTATGGGTGGTGGTTTCCCAAATACTGAATTACGTTCGCTTTCTGACACAAGGGTTTTTGAATTTTTCGATTACATTACTTTAGACGATGGAGAACTTCCTGTCGAATTACTAATTGAAAATGAGTATAAGACAAGCGATAAGGAATACAAACGTACGTTTCTTCTAGAAAATGGAGAAGTAGTATATAAGAACAATTCAAAAAGGTTGGATTACAAGCAATCCGAGGTTGGTACGCCTGATTATTCGGATTTAGTATTGGATAAATACATCTCTGTTATTGAAATAGTCAATCCAATGCACCGTATGTGGAGCGATGGTCGATGGAATAAACTCACGATGGCTCATGGTTGCTATTGGGGAAAGTGTACTTTTTGTGATATTTCGTTGGATTATATTAAAATTTATGAACCTATTGCTGCCAATTTACTTTGTGATAGAATAGAGGAAATGATTGCACAAACAGGACAAACAGGATTTCATTTTGTAGACGAAGCAGCGCCACCAGCATTAATGAGAGCTTTAGCTCTAGAAATTATTCGAAGAAAGTTAACGATTACATGGTGGACTAATATTCGATTTGAAAAAAGTTTTTCAAAAGATTTATGTCAGTTGTTGAAAGCTTCAGGTTGCATTGCTGTTTCTGGTGGATTAGAGGTAGCTTCCGACCGATTATTGAAACTCATTGATAAGGGAGTTACTGTTGAACAAGTAGCCAAAGTAACTCGAAATTTTACCCAATCAGGAATTATGGTGCATGCCTATTTAATGTACGGGTATCCCACACAAACAGTTCAGGAAACCGTTGATAGTCTGGAAATGGTGAGGCAATTGTTTGAAGTTGGAGTTTTACAATCTGGCTTTTGGCATCAATTTGCAATGACCGCTCACAGTCCAGTGGGGATGTTTCCAGAAAAATTTGGAGTTATAAAAGAGTCTGAATCGATAGGTGCTTTTGCCAATAATGATATTAATTATCGAGACAAGACTGGAGTTGACCATGATAAATTTAGCTTTGGGTTAAAGAAATCACTGTTCAATTTTATGCACGGCATTTGCTTTGATTACCCATTACAAGATTGGTTTGAATTTAAAATTCCTAAGACAAAAATCCCCAAAGATTTTATTTACAATGCACTACATGAAGAAATAGATTTTAACATAAAACCCAATGCTAAAATAGTTTGGTTAGGAGGGAAGCCCACTATTGAACATTTTACTAAATCTAAAAAGGGAAGCTCTTGGGAAATCATGAAATTGGTTTTTCATGACAAAAAAGAAAGTTTCTCTATTCAGTTAAATAGACAAGAAGGCGAATGGTTGGTCAAAATGCTTGAAAAAGTAACGGTCTTCAACTCAAAAAAATATACTTTTCAAGAAATAAAATTAGATTTTGAACTTAATTTAACTGATTTCGAACTTTTTTGGCACTCAAAACCAATATATACTATGAGGGATTTTGGATTATTGATTATATAAATTCAAATAGTTTATTGTTTTTTATAAAAAACTATATTTTCATTAAAAAAATATTTTACATTTATGACAAATTATAATTTTTTGTGAATGCTACCTCAATTTTATGAATAAACTATTCAATCTAAAAATATACTCCAAGCTACTATTTTTGATTATTGGAACAAGTATATTGTTTTTTATTCTATATATTTCTCTTTACATATATACAATTCAACAAGAAAAAGAGGTATATAAAACAACTGATAATCAGTTCAATATCGAAATCATCTCACTTTTTAATTTAAATTCAAAAACTCATTTGGCTACAATTAAAGATGTAACCTATTGGGATGATTTGGTTAAGTATACACAAACTAGAAATAAGGCATGGTTTGATCGGTTTATTGGAGGTGAATTTGATTCTTATGAAGTGGATTACATAGGTATTTATGGATTAGATAACGTTTTAATAGATAGAATCATTACTCCTAGAATTAAAACTGAAAATTTTATATCGAAACAGTTTTTACTGGGATTGTATAATAACAGAATATCAAAGTTTTATGTTAAAATACCTGAAGGAATAGTAGAAGTTTTTGCAGCAACTATTCATCCTTCTAATGATCCAAAAAAGAATAAGACAAATCCATCGGGTTATTTTATAATGGCTCGATTAATTAGTCCATCTTTCATAGCAAATTTAGAAAAAATAAGTAGCTCAAAAATTGAATTGGTAAATGCTAATTTCAGCAAAGAGCAAGATATTGAATCTGTTGTTGTTCCAATTAATTTATACGACTGGAAAAATAGAGTAGTAGCAAAATTGCTTTTTGAAAGATCTTTTAATCTTGATTTTAGAAGCGCAAAAAAGATACTAATTATTATCATAATCGCTTTTATTTTGAAAATAGTTGTATATCTCTGCTATTCAAAAAGATGGATGTATTCTCCACTCAAGACTATTACAAATATTCTTGAAACAGGAAATGAAGACGCTATCGATGATTTGAAGAAAGCACCAGGTGAATTTGGTTATATTGGAAATCTTTTTGAGGAGAATAGTAATCAGCGAAAGCAATTGATGATTGCGAAACAAAAGGCGGAAGAGAGTGATAAACTCAAATCTTCTTTTTTAGCCAATTTATCACATGAGATTAGAACACCGATGAATGCTATTATTGGTTTTAGCGATTTGTTGAATGACTCAAAATTAAGTGAAAAGGATAAAGCGGAGTTTTTGAAAATTATTCGAAATAGTGGTACAAATTTAGTTTCGATTATTGAAGACCTACTCGAAATGTCTAAAATTGATGCCAAGCAGATTTCACCAAAATTAATCAGTTTTGATTTGAACAAGACTATTCAGGATTTGTACGATACCATAAAAGTTATAATTCCTGCAGAAAAAAAGATTGACTTTTATGTATTAGAGAATCCTAATCCAACGGTAAAAAATATTCTCTCTGATGAAATTAAGTTAAAACAAATTATCACCAATTTAATCACTAATGCCATTAAATATACCGAAAATGGCAAGGTTGGTTTTGGTTACAGAATCAATGAAAAAGAAAAGGTTTTAGAGTTTACAGTGAAAGATTCTGGTATTGGAATTGACCAAAAAAATGTCAGCATTATTTTTGATCGTTTCAGAAGAATTGAAGATGATTTTTCAGCAGAGCTAAGTGGTTTAGGTCTCGGTTTAGCTATTTGTAAAGCCTATATTGAAATGCTAGGAGGTTCTATTCAAGTTGAATCTACCGTTGGCGTCGGTTCTAGTTTTGTATTCACAATTCCGTTACACTATGATGAGAAAGTAGTAGTAAAAACAGAAGTAGAAATAAGAGAAGATTTTGAATCAAATAGTGATAAAGTTATTTTGATTGCAGAGGATGATAACATTAATTTTTTGCTCCTTAAGAAAATTCTTGAATTGAAAAATTATACCACAATCCGGGCAGTAAATGGTCAAGAAGCAGTAACTATATGCTCTACAAATCCAGCCATAGATCTCGTTTTTATGGATATAAAAATGCCAATAATGGATGGGTATACTGCTTTTGAAAAAATAAAAGTCTTTCTACCAAATCTTCCTGTAGTCGCACAAACAGCTCATTCCTCTTCTGAAGATAAAGAAAAGGTAATGCAAGCTGGATTTACAGATTATATTACAAAGCCCTTGGATAAAGACAAAATATTTGAGTTGTTGGATGCTATCTTCCGAAAAAGTAAAAGTTGATTCGGCAAATTAAGTACTTGTTTTTACAAATAAAATTTTTATATTCGATTAAATTTTAAATAAACCTTTTAAAAAGAATGACAATTAAGAAGACATATCCAAAAATATTATTGTTGATTTTTTCTTCAAGTATTTTTTTTATAGGCTTATATTTTGCACTCTATTATTATACTATAAAAGTTGAGAAAGAGGTATATGCAAGCTCTAAAAATCAATTCAATAATGAGGTTAATAAATTATTTGTTTTGGATTCAAAACCAATTAGAGTTGCAATTAACAACGATACAAATTGGGATGAATTTGTTGATTTTATTAAAACAAAAGATACAGTTTGGTATAATGAAACTATTGGTAATGAGCTATATATTTACAAAGCGGATTATTTAGGAGCTTACGATATTGATAAAAAATTTATTATTAGAGCTGCTTCATCCAAAATAAAAACGGTTGACATTATACCCAAAGAGGCAATCGCAAATCTCAGTAAAGGTGGACTTTCTCGGTTTTACATGAAAATACCCGAAGGTGTAATAGAGGTTATAGGAGCATCAATTCACCCGTCTGATGATCCTTTAAAAAATAAAACTAAGCCTTTTGGCTATTTCTTTGTTGTGCGACTTTTGGACAAAGATTTTATAGCTGATTTAGAACATTTAACTAGTGCTGAAATTAATTTTAGTTCTAATTACAATGAAACTAAAATTGGTAATCATAAGATTTTTGCTGCTATAAATCTAATCGACTATAAGAATGAACCGGTAATAAAATTAATTTTCAAAAGAAATTTTGATGTCTATTTCGACAATACCATCACGATTTTATATTTAATAATTTTAGCGTTTGTTATTAATTTAGTCATTAATCTATTTTTAACAAGGAAATGGCTTTACTTTCCATTAGACCTTATAACAAGAGTTCTTGAGACAGGAAATAAAAAAGCTATTAAAGAATTAAAACATACAACGGGTGAATTTAGTTATATAGGAAATCTTTTTGAAGAGAATAGCAATCAAAAGAAGGAGCTAATCAAAGCTAAGTTGAAAGCTGAAGAAGGTGATAGGCTTAAATCTTCATTTTTAGCAAATTTATCACATGAAATTAGAACTCCTATGAACGCAATTAATGGGTTTACAGATTTACTCATTAATACCAAAATGAAGGAAGAGGAAAAACTAGAGTATCTAAAAGTTATTGATAAAAGTGGTAGAAACTTGGTGTCAATTATTGATGACCTTATTGAAATGTCAAAAATTGATTCCAACCAAATTAAACCTAATTATGTAACTACAAATTTAGAATCCTGCATTAGTGAATTGTTTGAAACGATTCGAATCACAATTCCCAAGACGAAGAAAATAGATTTTAAATTAATTGAAACCAAAAAGCCAGTGACTTATAATATTGTTACAGATGAAGTCAAATTAAAGCAGGTTCTGGTAAATCTCGTCAATAACGCAATTAAGTTTACAGAAAAGGGCTATGTAGCATTCGGTTATGAAGTTGATGAGAAAAATGAAAAAATAGTTTTCAAAATCAAGGATACAGGTATGGGAATTGATGAGGATAATCATAAACACATATTCGATCGATTTAAAAGAGTAGAAAGTGATGTCTCAATAAAAGTTGGCGGACTAGGTTTAGGATTAGCTATTTCAAAGGCATATGTAGAGATGATGGGAGGAACCATTACTTTAGAATCTAAAGTAGAAAAGGGCTCTGTGTTTTCGTTCTCGATTCCACTTAAATACGATAAAGTACAAAGAATTATTGTTCAGCCTATAAACACTATAAAAGCTACAAAAGGAGAAGAGGACGGAACACTGTTAATTGCAGAAGATGATAATCTTAATTATTTATTGTTTCAAAAAATAATGCAACTTAAGAATTATAAAATTATTAGGGCTGTCAATGGTCTTGAGGCTGTGGAAATATGTATCAATAATCCAAGTATAGATTTGGTTCTGATGGATATCAAAATGCCAGTTATGAATGGTTTTGAAGCTCTGGAAAAAATTAAAGCTATTCGTCCTGAATTGATTATCATTGCACAAACAGCCTATTCTTCAAGTGAAGACGAAGACAAAATATATAAAGCTGGTTTTTATGGCTATATCACTAAACCTATTAAACGAGAAAGATTATTTGAGATTATTGATGATGTATTTCAAAAGAAAAACATCAATAAACAGTAATAAAAAAAGAGAGGTTAAATACCTCTCTTTTTTTTTATTGAATTAAATGTTCGTCTGCTATACTCAGTGCTTGAGAAATTATAGCCAATCCCTCGTCAATTTGCGCTTCATTAATAATTAATGGTGGAGCAATAAATATGTAGCCCCAACGAACAAAAGTATATAAGCCTAAGGCTCTTACTTTTGCAGCAATAAGATTCGTTACTTTTAAATCATCGCCAGCAGCATTGTATGGTGCGATTAATTCGCCCGTTGTTTTGTTTTTTAAAACATCCAAACATCCTAAAAGTCCTGTATTTCTGAAAGTTCCCATACTAGGATGCTTTATTCTCATTTCTTCAATTCTAGATTCAAGATAAACACTCATTTTTCTGGTGTTTTCTAACAGGTTGTCGCTTTCATAGATGTTTATTACGGCTAGCGCTGCCGCCATAGCTACTGGATGCGCATTGTATGTTAGTCCAATCATCATTGGCGTATTTTCAAATTTTTCAGCAATTTTATCAGACACCATTAAACAGCCTAGAGGTAAATAGGATGATGTTAGTCCTTTAGCCATACATACCATATCAGGGATGATATCGTGATTTTCAAAACCAAACCATTTTCCTGTTCTACAAAAACCACTCATTACTTCGTCGGCAATGAACAATATTCCGTATTTTTCACAAAGTGCTTTTACTCCTTTTAAATAGCCTTTAGGATAATGTAAACATCCTGAAGAACCACTTTCACCTTCAAAAATGAAAGCAGCAATATTTGTTTTTCCTTCAAAATGAATAACTCTTTCAACATATTCCAAACTCAGACTTAGTTTTGTCGCCTCATCTAAGTTTTTCATTCCAAAGAAATAATACGGATCATCCAAATGGATGGAATTAGGCATTTGTTGCGAGTCGTTGGCTAATTTTCTAGGATCACCACCCACAGACATTCCTCCGATAGAACCTCCATGAAATGCTCTATATCTTCCAATGATTTTGTGTCTTCCAGTATATAATCTTGCTAGTTTTATAGCATTATCTACTGAGGAAGTTCCACACAAAGTAAAGAAAGCCTTGTTTAAATCTCCAGGGCAGATTTCAGCTAATTTTTTTGCCAATTTTGCTCTTATTTCTGTAGTACAAGTTGGAGTTACAAAACTCACTTTTTGCATTTGTTCTACAACGGCATCTGTTACTCTTTGATCTCCATGTCCTATATTCACAGACATTAAACCGCTGGAAAAATCTATAATTTTATTTCCATCATAGTCATATAAATAAACCCCTTCAGCTCTTTCAATAGCTATTGGGTTAACACTTGCTTGAGCAGACCATGAAAATAAACTAAATTGTTTACTGTCATTTATTATTTGCTCTTTGTTTGAAACTAAGGTATCTATCATAATTTTTCAAATAACATATATTAACTCATCCAATTCACTCCTGCTTCAGGATTCCACTTTGTTGTTGTTTTCTTCTCTTTCGTAAAGAATCCAATGGAACTTTTACCAGTAATATCGCCCGAACCAAATCTAGATTCATTCCATCCTCCAAAACCAAAAGGCTCTCTAGGAACAGGAACACCAATGTTTACTCCACACATACCAGCAGACGCATTTTCGGTAACATAGTTAGCAAGACCACCACTTTGGGTAAATACTGAGCATGCATTTCCATAAGGGTTTGCATTTTCAATTGCTAAAGCTTCGTCGATAGTTTTAACTCGAACTATTGTAAGTACGGGTCCAAAAATCTCTTCTTTTGCAACTCTCATATCAGCAGTAGCATAATCAATTATTGTTGGACCTACATAGAAACCGTTTTCTTTTCCAGGTACTAAAGTATTTCTTCCGTCTAATAAAATTTTTGCACCTTGTTGTTCTGCTTCTGTAATGTAGCTTTCAATTCGTTCTTTGGCCGCTTTTGAGATTACAGCTCCAAGTGTAGTTCCGCATTGAATTTTTAATGCATCTCCAATTAATTTGTCTAGAATACTATCGCAATTCCCTACAGCTAGTAGAGTTGCGGCAGCCATACATCTTTGACCAGCACAGCCACTCATTGATGCAACAATATTTGAAGATGCCATATCTGGATGCGCATCAGGCAATAAAATAATGTGATTTTTAGCTCCACCCAAAGCAAGTACCTGTTTCAAGTTTTGACTGGCTCTTTGATACACAATTTTAGCCACTTTGGTAGATCCAACAAAAGTTACTGCTTTAATTTCTGGATGATCACAAATATTTTCTACAGTTGACTGAGTTCCATTTACAATATTGAATAATCCGTCAGGTAATCCTGCTTCTTTCAAAAGACGAGCTATGTATTGGCTACTAATTGGCACGGCTTCTGAAGGTTTTAAAATCATTGCATTACCAAGTGCTATTGCATTCACTACGGTCCAGTGTGGAACCATACTTGGGAAATTAAATGGAACAATTGAGGCTACAACTCCAAGAGGATGTCTTGTTGAGGAACAATATACTCCACGGCTTACTTCCATGTTCTCACCGTTAACAAATTGAGGTAACGAACAAGCAAATTCAGTAAGCTCAATTGCTTTATCAATTTCAGCTTTGGCCTCACCATGAATTTTTCCGTTTTCACGGTAAATGATTTCTGTTAGTTCAGCATTATTTTTTTCTAATAGTTGTTTGTATTTGTAGAACACTTGTACTCTTTCTTTTAAAGTCACTTTTTGCCAAGCTTTCTGTGCTTTTTGTGCATGTTCTATAATTTCATTCAAGTCTGTCATTGTAGACTCTTTGAATGTAGATAATGTTTCGCCGTCTAGTGGTGATATTACAGCATGAGTTTTATCGGAACTTCCTGGTTTAAATGATCCGTTTACAAAGTTTTTTACTTCTTCGAATTTCATATTTTTGATATTTTTTTTGAGACGTCAAATATACAATATTTTACAAAAGGCAACAATGTTTTTAGTTAATATAAAAAAGATTGTTAATTTTATAAATTAAATGCAATAAAAGTTTTACTACATTCGCTAGTTTTAAATTTGTGGTATTGTTTAAAAATAAGTTAAGAATCATGAGAAAAATAGTTTTTAGTTCACTAATCGCTTTAAAGTTTAGTTTGATTTTCGGGCAGGTTTCTGAGAATGAGATTTCAAAAGATAGTAGTACGATTGAATCTGTCAAGGGTAAATGGGATATGAATTTGGATATAGCGTCAAGGTATATTTGGAGAGGACAATCATGGGGAGGAGATTATCCTGTTTTGCAATTGTATGGGAATTATAATGTGAGCGAAAAATTTTCATTGGGTTTTTGGACAACAAGCAATTTTAAAAAAGAATATTACGACAAGAATGGAGCTTCAAAAGGATATCAAGAGTTGGATTTTGTTTTGAATTACTCACCTACAGATTATTTAACCGTTTCGCTACAGGATTATTATTGGCCTTCTACCGATAGACAGGAAGGAGTTTCAAATGATTTTTTTAATTTTGGTAATGATGGTTCTCAATCTGTAGATTTACAGTTCTTGTTTGATTTTTCTGAGAGAGAAATACCCTTATGGGCTACATTAAGTACTTTGATTGCAGGAAATGATTTTAGGTATAAAGATGAAAATGACGAAAAAGGGAAACAGAATTTTACTACCTATATTGAATTTGGATATACGTATGAAGCGCCTTTAAAAACCGAATTAGCTCCTGTGATTGGTTTTGTAATTAATAATAAAGCTAAATATTACACCTACGCAGATTACGATCAGCCTTCATTTGTAAATTTAGGGTGTAAACTATCTAGAGATTTTGAACTAGGGAAACACTTAACAATGCCAGTTTGGCTAAATTATACCTATAATGCAGCTTCTCATTCAGCCAATTTAGAGCCGTTTGGTAAACAATTTTTAGTTGTTGGAACCACATTAACTTACGAATAGATTTAGATTTTAATAAAAAGCAGTTATCAATTAAAGAGAACTGCTTTTTGTTAATAGTCAATGATTCCGCTGAGCTTGCTTAATATATTGAATGCTGTAGCTTTTAATTCGTTTTGATGGTTAGCTTTAATAACAACGAATACCTAAGGACAGCTGCTTTCTTTTAGAATCTTTTTTCTGTCATTCTTTCATTAATGGATCTGGTTGTTCTTTTGCAGCAGCAAGAAATAAACTAATGGTCTCCAGTTTTGTGAGTCCAAGAGTTTCATACGGTTTCTAAACAATAATTTTTTTTGAAACTTGAATTTTTTTAGAAATAGCCTAAGTTTTTATTTTTTGATTTATTCATCAATTGTGCTAGGGCGAATTTTCTAATCTTGTTTTCTTCAAAGCTTCATAGTAAGGAATAGTGAATCAGATTATTTTCAATTTTTAGATGGCTTATTCCTGTTTTTTATCTATTGTATTTTATGATTGTATCTGTTTGACCATAAAACGGAGCATTAATGGTTAATTTTTTAAAGTTTGAATTTGTTTTCAATTAAAAAACGGATTTTATAGAATATTAAATTTTTATTTTTTTATTTTTTAAAACACAATACCCTATTTTTTATAGGGTATTTTTGTTTAAAACATAAAAATTAATCAAAAACACCATATAAATACATGGGGTATTGTAAAAATATTTATGTTTGCTCCAAGATTAACAAAGTATTTTGTTTTTCGGAAATTATAAAAACAATATAAACTAAATTAAATTAAACATGAAAAAAACGTTACTTATTTTAGCTTTAGCGCTAACGACAAGTGCAACTTTTGCACAAGATGCTCCAGCTGCAGCAGAATCGACACCTTTAGAAATTTCTGGTTCTGGTGATTTGTATTACAAGTACGATCTTTCTAAAAACCCAAACATTGGAACTAGTTTTGCAACGGATCAAAACTCTGTTTCGTTGGGTATGATTGATATCGCATTGAAGAAAAAATCAGGTAAGGCTTCTTTTGTTGGAGAAGTTTCTTTTGGACCTAGAGGGGCTGGACAATCTATTCCAGATGTTGGAGGTCAATCTTTCCACATTCAAAATTTATATGCATCATATGCTGCTTCAGAAAAATTGACTTTAACTGCGGGATATATGTCGACATTTGTAGGATATGAAGTTATTTCTCCCTTAGGAAACTTAAATTATTCTACTTCCTATTTGTTTACTAATGGACCATTCCAAAATGCTGGAGTTAAAGCAAACTATGCTTTTACAAGCAAAGTAGGCTTGATGGTAGGTTTATTTAATGACCAATGGAATGTGTATCAAGCTGATTCAAGTTTGGGATTAAATGCTTTTGGTGCACAATTGTCTTTATCGCCAGTTGAAGGATTAAATGCTTACATTAATTATTTGGATGGTTCTGCATCTGGAACTATTATCGATTTGACTGCCACTTATCAAATTACAGAAAAATTTAAATTAGGTATTAATGCAGCTGATTATTCAGGTGTTGCTGACGATACAGGATTTACAGGTTTTGCTTTATATCCTTCATATGCTGTTTCAAAAACTTTTGGTTTAGCGTTACGTGCTGAGAATTTCTCTGCTAAGAAAGGTAATACATCTGCATTGAGTGGAGTTGTAGCTGATGAATCGGTTACTGCTTTGACATTATCAGCTAATTTAAAGTCTGGGAATTTAACTTTTATTCCAGAGTTTAGATTGGATAATGGATCAGAAGAGTTTTTTGTAGATTCTGATGGATTGGGAACAAAATCTGCTTCACAAGTATCTTTAGCAGTAGTTTACGGTTTCTAAAAATATTAAAAAGTTTATTTATACAAAAACTGCCAAGATAGTCTTGGCAGTTTTTTTGTTTATAACGCAGTACGTTTTATTTAAACTGGCTCACCATACAAATCAAATTCGGTAGCTTCAGTAATTTTTATAGTTGCAAATTCACCAGTTTTCAGATAATATTTTGTAGCATCAATTAGTACTTCATTATCCACATCAGGACTATCAAATTCAGTTCTTCCTACAAAATGACCACCTTCTTTTCTATCAATAATGCATTTAAATGTTTGTCCCACTTTTTCTTGATTCAAATCCCATGAAATTTGTGATTGTAATTCCATAATTTCATTGGCACGAGCTTGTTTTATTTCGTTTGGTACATCATCTTCAAGTAAATAAGCATGTGTGTTTTCTTCGTGAGAATAAGCAAAACAACCCATTCGGTCAAATTTCATTTCTTGAACAAAATCTTTTAAAATTTCAAAATCTTCCTCGGTTTCACCTGGATAGCCAACAATCAATGTGGTACGAATTGCCATTCCAGGAACAGCTTTTCGAAAATCTTTTAACAATTGAGTCGTCTTAGCCTGAGTAGTTCCGCGACGCATCGATTTTAAAATAGAATCAGAAATATGTTGTAGCGGAATATCAATATAATTGCAAATTTTAGGCTCCCGCTTCATGATTTCTAAAACATCCATTGGAAATCCTGTTGGGAAAGCATAGTGCAGACGAATCCATTCAATACCTTCTACCTTAACTAAGGCTTCTAAAAGCTCTCCAAGATTTCTCTTTTTGTAAATATCCAAACCATAATAGGTTAAATCTTGAGCTATAAGAATAAGTTCTTTAACTCCATTTTTAGCTAATCCCTCGGCTTCTTTAACCAATTTTTCAATCGGTTGGGAAACATGCTTACCTCTCATCAGTGGAATGGCACAAAAACTACAAGGTCTATCGCAACCTTCCGCTATTTTTAAATAGGCGTAGTTTTTAGGTGTAGTGGTAAGACGTTCGCCCAATAATTCATGTTTATAATCAGCGCCTAAAGCTTTGAGTAGTTGAGGTAATTCGGTGGTGCCAAAATACTGATCAATATTTGGAATTTCTTTTTCTAAATCAGGTCTGTAACGTTCTGACAAACAACCTGTAACAAAAACTTTATCTACAAGTCCACGCTCTTTTTTATCGGCATATTCTAAAATCATATTTACTGATTCTGCTTTAGCGTTATCAATAAATCCGCAGGTATTAATTACGATAATATTTCCTTCTTTTTCAGCTGGAGCCTCGTGTTCAACTTCTTTTCCGTTGGCTCTTAATTGCCCCATTAGAACCTCACTATCATAAACATTTTTAGAACAACCTAAGGTAATTACATTGATTTTATTTTTCTTCAACGATTTGGTTCTCATAGACTTAAAAATTGGAGTGCAAAATTACGCTTTTTATTATTTAGAAACATCATGGTTTACGAATATTTCTTCTTTTCTAATAGTATTCTGGGAGTGCATTTTTGTCATAAAAAAAACCATTGATTGATTATCAATGGTTTTTAGTATTTATTTTTTAGCCGTTTACAACTCAAATAGTAATGTCACACTAATGTTGTTGTTTTTTGTTTTTACAGAAGCTCTATCAGTGAAACCTTGTGAGAAAAATCGATTTTGTGATTCTCTACTAGATGTTGAATACGCTAAATCAAGTTTTGTATTACCAAAATTATATCCAATACCAGCAGACATTCCAGTTAAATCTCCAATAGTTGTTCCGTTTTGATAAGGGCTTTGTTCATTGCGATAACCGCCTCTCAAGCTCCATTGATTTATTCGATATTCGGCACCAATTCTAAGTTCTGTAGCAGTGGTTAATAGATTGGATAAGTCAGTATTAGAATTTTGAAAATCATTTTTAGGAGTAAATCTTGTGTTTCCATAATCTTTCAAGGCATAGTCAAGACTAAGTAAACCCGATTTTCCAAATATATAGGCTAAACTACCAGTCCATTTTCCTGGAGTACGAAGATTGTAGGGCTCGTAGACAATAACAAAATTAGAATCAACGGTTGTGTTAGTTAAGTTTGTATTTGGTGGATTTCCATAATTAAAGCCCCTGCTTGAAAGCGTTTGTCTCAATTCGTCATTCAATCGATACCAAGTTGGAGAATCGTATGCCAAACCTAATCTAAACTCCTTTGTTACTTTTGCAATAGCTCCAAGTTGGAAAGAGAAACCATCTCCGTAAGTACGCAAATCATTGTCAAATCGAAGACTTCTAACTCCAGAATCCCCACTATTGTTGTTCGATTCGTAAAAGCTAGTCGAATGTGTGTAATCTGTAAAATGAGAATTTAAATTCAATCCAAAATAGAACTGGTCTTTGTATTGAGTAGCAATATTAAAATTGACTTTTCCATTGTATCCAGTGGATTCAAGATAATTTTGTTGATAAAAATTCCCTCCATCAGGAACATTAGTTTCATAAACAGTATTATTCTGATTAGTTTCATCAACTGGATTGATAATATAGCCATTATACCCTAAAAAGGCTTGTTGATCAACATAACTCAGGTTTTCATAAAAGGAATTTTGCAATGTTTTTAAAGGAATTCCTAATTGACCAATGTTTGGATTGGCATTAGCATAACTCAAGAAATACTTGTCAATGGAGTTGGTAGGATTCACTCCAGCAGCATACAATGAATTGTCAAAATTATTGATGTTTTCATAGTTAATGCCTAGAGTAATTTTTTTCCAATCATTTTTAGGATTGTAATCATTAAACACTAAAACACCTCCCGCTTGATTAAGATCAAAACTATTGTTGTTTTCATTATTTATTGTTCCGAAATAATTAGATTTATTTTTGATACTATAATTACTTAAAGTGAAACCGACTTGATTATTTAAAAACACAGCCGATCCTGCAGGGTTTACATTAATAGCTGAAAAATCCCCACCTAGAGCTCCAAATGCTCCACTTAATGCACTAAAACGAGCGGTGCCGTTTAGATTGTTGTGAGAAAATCGTACAGCATCAGAAACACCTTGAGCAACTATTGAACTAACAGAAAACACGGCTAAAAGTAAAGCAATGATTTTTTTCATTTTGTATTTTTTATTCAGTTATCGATTATCTTCTCCCGCCGCCAGAGGTTCGACCACCTCCGCCATTGTATCCACCTCCATTGCCAGATGAACTTGGAGTGTAGGATCTAGAAGGTGTGTTGTTGTAATTTCGGTTAGTGTTGCTTTCTGTTCTTGGAGTATAGGTATTATTTCTGTTGGAATTGTTTGTTGAATTTGGCGTGTAACTTGGTGCAGTTCGAGTAGGAGCGTTTTGATTTCTCTGATTGTTGTAGTTTTCCGTTCTGCCACTACTATTGTTGCCTCGGCTACCATTTCTTACAGTGTTAAAATTAGTGCTTCTGTTGGCACTTCTGTTGGAATATGAATTTCTGTTACCAATGTTATAATTGGCGTTTCTATTTCTTCCAGAGTTGTAATAATAGCTACCATTTGAATATCTTCCGTACAATCCGTCTCTTCTTCCGTTCGCATGATAATAATTGTTCCAAGTATTTCCATACCAACCATTCCATCCCCAGTTAGGACCGTACCAATTGTTCCATCCCCAGCCCCAATTTGGACCATACCAAGAGTTCCAACCCCAACCCCAATTAGGGCAATACCACGAATTCCATCCCCAACCAATGTTCCAATTCCAGTAATTGTTCCAAGAATTCCAACCCCAATTGGTATCGTAAACATTGATATTTACATTACTAGAATTATTTCCCCAGCCAGAATATCCTGTTTCCGAATTTTGTTGAGTATCACTATAATTTGATTTGTAATTTTCAACATCAGTAAATGTTTCAACTCCTTCATTATTGTTTTGAAGAGAACCGAAATACTCTTTATATTGATTGTTTTGTTGGCTTACTTGTGGATTTTGATTGTCATTTTGTGGTTTATCTACGTCTCCATAGATGCCATCTCTATCATAATACGAACTATTTTGATACGAACCACAAGAACTGGCTGCAATAGCCATAAATCCCAATAATGAGTAAATGGAAATTTTTTTCAAAGAAAAATAATAAGTTTTCATATCTAGGGTATTTTTATTGTCGGACATTACAAAATTAGTTAGTTTTGCCAAACTATTTAGTTAAAATAAGTTAAACAATTTTTGTGCCAAACTAATAATATGAGTAAGAACCTTACTACAAGATCAGAAGATTATTCAAAGTGGTATAACGAGCTAGTTGTCAAAGCAGATCTTGCTGAAAACTCTGGTGTTAGAGGATGTATGGTAATCAAACCATATGGATATGCCATATGGGAAAAAATGCAAGCAGAGTTGGATAGAATGTTCAAAGAAACTGGGCATAGTAATGCTTATTTTCCACTTTTTGTACCTAAAAGTATGTTTGAAGCTGAAGAGAAGAATGCTGAAGGTTTTGCTAAAGAATGTGCTATTGTTACGCATTATAGATTAAAAAATGATCCTGATAAACCTGGAAAACTAATGGTTGATCCGAATGCTAAACTAGAAGAGGAGCTTATAGTTCGACCTACAAGTGAAGCCATTATATGGAGTACTTATAAAGGTTGGGTTCAATCGTATAGAGATCTACCATTATTAATAAATCAATGGGCAAATGTTGTACGATGGGAAATGCGAACGCGTTTGTTCCTGCGTACAGCCGAATTTTTGTGGCAAGAGGGACATACCGCTCATGCAACCAAAGAAGAAGCTGTTGAAGAATCGGAAAAAATGATGAACGTTTATGCTGATTTCGTTCAAAATTTTATGGCGATTCCGGTTATCAAAGGTTTGAAGACAGAAACAGAACGTTTTGCAGGGGCAGAGGAAACCTATTGTATCGAAGCTTTGATGCAAGATGGAAAAGCGTTACAGGCAGGAACGTCTCACTTTTTAGGTCAAAATTTTGCAAAAGCATTTGATGTAAAGTTTGCTAATCAAGAAGGCAAGCAAGAATATGTTTGGGGAACTTCATGGGGAGTTTCAACTCGTTTGATGGGAGCATTAGTAATGACGCATTCCGATGATAATGGTTTGGTTTTACCTCCAAATTTAGCACCAATACAAGTTGTGATTGTACCTATATACAAGAGCGAGGAAGAATTGACTAGAATTACTAAGGTAGTAGAAGATTTGGTGAATCAATTTAAAAAGCTGAGAATTACTGTTAAATTTGATAATAGAACTACTCAAAAACCAGGATTCAAATTTGCTGAATGGGAATTAAAAGGGGTTCCTGTTCGAATAGCTGTTGGTCCAAAAGATTTAGAAAATGGAACTTTCGAAGTAGCAAGAAGAGATACATTATCCAAGGAAGTTGTTTCTAAAGATGGAATTGTAAATTATATTAACAGTTTGCTAGAAACAATCCAAAGCGATTTATTTAATAGAGCACTACAATACAGAGATACACATATTACAGAAGTAAATAGTTTTGATGAATTCAAAGCTGTTTTAGAGAATAAGACAGGATTTATTTCAGCGCATTGGGATGGTACACCAGAAACAGAAGAAAAAATAAAAGAGTTGACCAAAGCAACGATACGTTGTATCCCTTTGAATAGGGTAGAAGAAGAAGGAAAATGTATTTTTTCTGGAGCGAAATCTACTGGTAGAGTGCTGTTTGCAAAGGCATATTAAAAAAATATAAAAAAAAATACGTCTACTATTGTACGAATAAAAAATAGTTGTATTTTTGCATCCGCATTACAGAAGTATGGCCCGTTCGTCTATCGGTTAGGACGCCAGGTTTTCATCCTGGTAAGAGGGGTTCGATTCCCCTACGGGCTACAACAATTCAATTTTTATTGAATTTTATAACAACTAGAAGAATAATGGTCCGTTCGTCTAGGGGTTAGGACGCCAGGTTTTCATCCTGGTAACAGGGGTTCGATTCCCCTACGGACTACAAATCAAAATTAAGAAAAAAATAAAATGGCAAATCATAAGTCGGCATTAAAGAGAATTAGAAGTAACGAAAAGAAAAGAGTATTAAATCGTTATCAACATAAAACTACTCGTAATGCAATTAAAGCGTTACGATTAGCTACTGACAAATCAGATGCTTCAAGCAAATTATCAACAGTGATTTCTATGATTGATAAATTAGCTAAGAAAAATATTATCCACGATAATAAAGCTTCTAATTTGAAATCTAAATTAACAAAACACGTTGCTAAATTGTAAGTAATTTTACAATCAGTTATATATAAAAAAACTCTCCAATTTGGAGAGTTTTTTTGTTTTAAAGCCTTTCCTTTAAATTTTCTACTATTTCCTTTGTAATGGGTTTTGAAAGAAAATCAAGTACCATTGGGTAGGTTTTAGATTTCTCAATATCATTAGGGTCAATTGTTGATGAGAGCACTATTACCTTTGTGTTTTTGAATGCAGACGTATATTCTTCTTTTGAAAAGTGATCTAAAAAATCCCAACCATCCATTATCGGCATATTCAAATCAAGAAATACTAACGAAGGATATTTTTTAATCTCAGTACCTAAATTATTGAGTTTCAAATCATCAAAATAATTTAAAGCTTCTTCTCCATTTTGAGCTGTAATTATTTCTGAAGCAAAAGAAGATTTGGCAATCACCATTTTGCAAAGCATTAGGGTAATTGGATCATCATCAACACATAAAATTAAGTCCAGCATTTCTATTATTTTTTAAATGTTATAGTAAAGGTAGTGCCTTTATCTACTTCGCTTTCTACGTTTATTGTTCCTCCCATAGATTCTACTTGAGATTTTACTAGATATAAACCCAAGCCCTTGCTATCAGGATGATTATGAAATCGTTGATAGAGTCCAAAAATTTTGTCTCCATTTCTTTCTAAATCGATTCCAATACCATTGTCTTTGAAGATTAAGGTTATGTTTTCTCCTACTTCTTTTGACGACACAAATACTCTAAGCGTTCTTTTTGGAGATCTGTATTTTATAGCATTAGTAAACAAATTTAGTAAAATACTTTCAAGATATGCTCTATTGATGTTTAATATGGTAACTTTTTCGAGCTCAATTTTTAAAATGGGTTTATGCAAACTAATTAAAAAACTTAATTGATTGAATACATTTTCAAAAACATCTTTTATAAGTACTTCTTCTTTTTGAATGGATGGGTTGTCTTTAATGATGATTACTTTCACCAAATCATTGATGGTTTCATTCAGCATATGAGTGGACTTAGAAAACCCGTTCAAAATTTCTTTAAGTTCAGGATTATCGACAGGAATTTCTTCAATTAAGTTTAACAAACCAGTCAAATTGGATAAAGGTGCTCTTAGATTATGAGAAGTTATATAGGAAAATTGTTTTAAATCCTTGTTGTTTTGTGTCAATTCTCGAATCAATTGTTCTTTTTCTTTTTCTCTCTTTTTTTCCTCCGTAATATCTCTTTGTATGGAAATCCAATGCGAATGTTCCCCTTCTTTATTCGTAATTGGAATCATAGAAAAATTAACCCAATATTCCTCGCCGTTTTTGGTATGGTTTAGGGTTTCAAATTTAAATTCTTCCTTTCCTTTAAGGGCTTTAGATAAATTACTTAATTGATTTTCAACCGATTTTCTACCCATAAAAACCGTTGGCGTTTTGCCAATAACTTCACTAGATTTATAACCTGTCATGCTAGTAAAAGCAGGATTTACGAAAACTATTTTAGGAACCGTTCGATTTGATTTTTCAGATTCGGTGATAATTACAGCATCCTTAGTTTGTGTAATAACGGTTTCCAAAAGTTTAAGTCTTTGCTCTTCTT
>Ga0315904_10000915_pt1 | contig 46909 bp, 27 predicted proteins | sample LakEriMetagenome_6_FD_203529 | JGI IMG/M metagenome (GOLD analysis project Ga0315904, IMG submission 203529) | Freshwater fungal communities from buoy surface, Lake Erie, Ohio, United States - Buoy 12 MA120 | ecosystem: Environmental > Aquatic > Freshwater > Lake | place: USA: Lake Erie, Ohio...
GAACTGAAGTAACCGTTTTGATAAGGTCGATCGCCATCGCGTTTGCGCCCGTTCCTGTCCCCTCTCCCGTACTCGGGAGAGGGCTAGGGTGAGGGCGGAAGTGAAAAACGAGCATCCAACCAGAAAATGCGAACTGCAGTAACCGATTTAATAAGGTGAATTGCCATCCGCTTTGCGACCGGAAAAGACCCTCACCCTACCCTCTCCCACATTTGCTCGGGCTAAGGCCCGAGCAAATGTGGGAGAGGGGACGCTTCTGGCCTCTTACCAAACAAACCCGTCCGCTTACCAAACAAACCCGTCCGCTCACCAAACAAACCCGTCCGCTCACCTAACAAACCCGGACGTCTACCTAAAAGCGCCTCTTGATACCCCAATCGATACTCTAATTCGTTCACCAATCTACCAGCAGTTATCAACCTACAGCCCGACTTTGTTGTTCACCCAACTTGGCTAGTAAGCTAGAATGCAATGACCGCAGGGATAGAGTCTCGTTGTGGTACTCGTTCTGCGCTCGATCAACGCTTCGGCATTGGAGGGATCAACCGGTGGCTGTCGTTTCTCGGAAACTTACGTTCTTTCAAGCAAATTGCGATTCTTTCAGCCAGTTCATTCAAAGCTCAAAATCTTGTCTGAGAATTGGCGCTCTTTGCATCGCAATTGCTAGTCCTGCTGCCCAAGCTCAGGAAGCTACCCCGTCAAACCCAGTGCCTCCATCAGTGGAATCACCCCCTGGGATCGACGCGACAGCGACCGCGACATCGACGTCAGAAGCAACAGCTCAGTCCGACTCGGCCAGCAAACCGGTCGCGTCGACACCGATGATCGACAAGGAACCGATCGCTCACGCTCGCGACCTGAGCGTCGCTTTTCGCGAAGCTTCCGAAAAAGTGTTGCCTGCCGTTGTCACGATTCTTGGTCAAACCAAAGATATTGACCCAACTCAAGAGGCACTCGGATTCATCGATGAAACCGATCCAAATCTCTACGATAGCGTAGGCTCTGGGATCATCACCGATCCCTCTGGTCTAATCATCACCAACAATCATGTTGTCGCCGATGCAAAACGTGTACTCGTTCGTCTCTATGATGGTCGCGAACTAGTCGCTCAGGACATCAAGAAAGATCGTGATAGCGATCTGGCAATTTTAAAGATCACTTCCCCCGATCCTTTTCCTGCGATCCCACTTGGTAACTCCGATGAGTTATCTGTGGGCGATTGGGTACTCGCTATCGGTAGTCCCTTCAGTCTCGATTCGACCGTCAGCGCTGGTATCATCAGCGGTAAAGGACGAATGCTTCAAGGTATGATCCGTGGCCAATTGGTTCAAACCGATGCCTCGATCAATCCAGGCAACTCAGGTGGACCACTTGTGAATCTCACCGGTGAAATCGTTGGCATCAATACGGCGATCGCGACTCGTAATGGCGGTTTCCAAGGTGTCGGCTTTGCTATTCCTTCCAATCGCGTTCGCTGGGTCACCAGCGAACTGGCCGCCAACGGTTCGGTGCGTCGAGCCATGCTCGGTGTGCGAAGCGATCGTATCCCTCAAGGAATCGCCAACGAATTAAAGCTCCCAGTTCGTGGAGGAGCCTACGTGATCCAAGTCACCCCTAATCGCCCCGCCGCAAAAGCAGGTATCAAAGTGGGAGACATCATCACGCAAATCGGATCGCAACCCATTCGAACCAACATGGATCTCGGTGAAATCGTCGAGCAGATGCCCATCGGAGAAAAAACAGATGTCTCCGTTATCCGTGGCAAAGAGAAAATGATCCTGCCAATCCAGTTGGAAAGCCGTTAAGACGCTGATTCTCTAACGTTTTTTCCTCAGCCAAGACAACCACTTGCGTTCGCCAGCGGCCGATGAACCGCTGGCGTTCTGCGTTGATGCGGATGACGATCCTGATAGATGGTGAGTCTGATCGGTCGACGATCTATCACTCGCTTCACCGACCCCGGTAACCACGCTGGTAAGTTTAGGTACCTTCACTTTGCTTAGCGCCCTTCGCGCTCGCCGTTCCACTTCAGCTAAATCATGCGATACAATTTTTTCCGTCGCTCTCTCGACATAGCGATCGCATTTTTCACAGCGACAAGGAGGACGCGAAATCTGTTTGCCGCACTCATTGCAGTAATACGCTTTCGATGGCTTTGATGCCATGTCCCATAATCCGTTGACCTCTTTCGCTTGAACCCACTGTGAATCATCTTTCTTCAGCGGTGTATCAGAAAGAATGTTTCCACTTCGGATCAGCTCAAGCAACTCTTGCGGATTTATCGGCCCCAACTCCATTCCGCTGTAGGTCTTGTAAAACCAACTCATCGAAAACGAACTACTCCATTAAAACATCCATGAAACAAATGCGGGAAAATATGGCTCCGCGCTCAGCCTCAATCAGGGGAAAGTCTCTTATTTAGCCTTTGCTGTTTTCGAATACTCTTCCCAACGCTGCTGTATTTTTCCTTCTTTCTCATCACCTAGATGGAAGACAACTCGATAATGCAGCTCGAGTTGTTTACCCGCAGGCAACAGGTAACCACCTGTCTTTTCGGTGCTGCCTGTAAAGTGATGTTCACCAAATGGGTTCGCAGCAAACAATCCATAGGTCCGCACATGCCATCGTCCTGGATATCGCAATGAGTCCGGTCGCACCAGCATTGCGACGCCGACATGTTTTCCTTCCACTTTGCCGTGATAGTCAACCCAGCTCGCAGGTTTCCCCCACGCTTCCCCGTTCGTTTGACCTTCACTGTTGATAATCGTCCCGCCCGGTTGACCTTTCGCATCGACCTTCATCGATTCAGCGACCCGAACTCCAAATGAGCCCTCTTTCGTATCGCCAAAGTGCACGTCTTCTTTTCCAGCGGTAAGAGTGATATCGAAATCGATCCAACGAGCTGATGCATCATGACCAAATGTCATCGTTCGATCTTCGTTCAGCAACGTCTTTCCATCGCGCGTCACCCAATCGCTGGATGTTTCAATAACCGCTGACTTACCCCCTTCGACTTTACCGAACGAGCGGTGTTCGATAAGACCACTCCCTTCTTTCTCTGCCCAAAAGTCGACACCATTCACTTCGCCATGGGTAAACCACAGCGATCGGTGATGGATATGATCGCGCTCTTCCCCCGGCTGCTTATCGTCCATCGGGTAAGCGCGAGTTCGCTTCAAACCTTCAGGACCGACAATGGGCCACAAGATCGGTTTTGTTCCCGACTTGTGCCAATACTTTGTCACCATCTGATCTCCGAGGTAAACCTCGATACCATCCTCTTTCTTGTCGAGTCGAAAATCGCCAGCAGCCTTTGGCTCAGCCGCGGCAGCGATCGACCAGGAAGACAATCCGAGAAACGCGATCAGCAACGCCAAGCGCGTGGTGATGAATAGATTTTTCATTGTCGGCCCCTACCCTTTAAATCAACCTTTATTTTGTAGCATTGGTGTCCGCGAAGCGAACACCAATACCCCATCGACTATTTCGCTTTGCCAATGCAATACAAGAACTTGTCCGAGCGAAGATAGATTTTACCGGAATCAACAATAGGTGAACCATTAAAAATCGATGAGTCTGATTCAAATTTATTCACCGCAGAAATCGTAAATTTATCCGTTGCAGGAACAACGAACGTTCCGTCGATTCGACTGACGAAGAAAATGTTTCCATCGGCAGCAACTGGAGAAGCGTAGAATCTTTCAGGCTTCGGTTCCACTCGTTCTTCGTAAATCATTTCGCCTGTCTTGGCATCTGCGCAATAAGCGATTCCCTTGCTTTCGCTGAACCAATAAAGCCGACCGTTGACAACGATAGGACTCGAAACATTACTTCCTTTATCAAGGCGGTAGATCGTATTCGATTTGGTGACATCGCCGCGTCCTCCTGGCTTGATGGCGACGATCGTGTTTTTGCGGCCACCACAGGCGAACAAAACATTGTCATATTCAAAAACGCTCGGGCAAATGTAGTCATCGATCCCTTTGCATTCCCACAATTTTTCGCCGTTGGCGGGATTGAAAGCGAGCACTTTGCCCTTGACACTCACCACCAACTCATCGCCGCTTGGAGTTGATACAATGATCGGTGTGTTCCACGATGCATCCATGCCTTTGGCTCGCCATACCTCTTTGCCAGTGGCGCTATCGAGTCCGATCAAATCACCACATTCGACACTCGCATTGACGATCACAACGTTTTTGTAAATCACTGGTGAATTCGACGTGCCGAAAACATGAGTCCCTTTACCGCATTCGGTAATCCAACGTTGCTTTCCATCGAAGTCGTAAGCAGCTGCTCCTGATGTGCCATAGTAAACATAGATACCACTCGCATCGACTGCGGGAGTACCTGAGGCATATCCGTGAAGAAGCGTGAAACTAGCAAACTTTTCTTGCTCGCTCAGCGAGGATTGCTCCGCAATCCATTCCACAGTGCCACTCTTGGCATCAATGCACAAAAGTTTGCGAGTCAATTTGCTCATGTCGCCAGGATTGTCTTTGTCCAGGCCATAACCATCGTGAGCCGTTAAGTAAATCTTGCCCTTGAAAAGCACAGGACTCGACGCGCCGATGCCGGGAAGTTCGGTTTTCCAAACCACGTTTTCGGAGTCCGACCAAGTAACCGGTAAGCCCTGGTTCAAATTGGCTGGCAGACCGTTTGCACCAGGTCCACGAAACTTCGACCAATCCTCCGCTTGCACCGAGGAAACACCCATCGCACCGGCGCTCAGCATCACCCCGGAAACCAATGCTGAAAAACTTCGAAACATTCTCTTCATCTGAAATACCCCTTCAGCCAACTTTGAGCTTGGCAACAAATCGTTCGCTTCCATTCCACTTTCCGTGAGTCAACAACAATGGCCACTGGAGCCACAACTAGCCTTCAACGAGCGGTAACTTGCTTTTTTGCTAAGCCATGAAACCTAACATCGAAGAGTATATCTTCCAGCACTGTACTTCGAGCACTGCATGCAAATTGGTGTCCCCCTTACGGCGCGTGACAGCCAATTGTCATTCAGGTGCTCGAACACTTGAAATCCTTCGCCGCTATGTCTTGGTCGCTTCGATCGCACCGCTGCAATCGAAAGCGAAACATCGCATTGAGAGCCGTTAAAGTTTTAACGCAGGACTTCCTGTGAGTCACCTATTTTCACGTTTCCCGCCGAGATTTCCAGCGGTCTACCCACATTCCATTTAGTTCAGCGCCATTTGCATAAAGATTGTACGCTGTCTGCCGATCCATCGCGCAACCACCCATCCAATTGGGCCAGTTCCTTAAGTTGTTGCCCTCGAAGGGTTGAAACCACCAGGAATTGGCAATCCACGTCAGATAAGTAAGTCATATCCCCCCACAATTTCTCGAATTGCGAAACAGGATAAACGTCCTCCTGCCCATGTCCCCAACGTTTCTTGACATCCTTGATCGTAATATAGGTAGGGAGTCGATGCGCCAGTTTGCGAATCGCCGCGTCAACTCTCTCGCTGTCCTGCAATTGCGATCGATCTAAACCGAAAACAGTGAGCAATCGATCGATATCGATCCAGGTCGTCATCGAGTTGTAGTAAGAGAGTCGAAACTCATCTTCCTCGCGAGGCATCGCAAGTCCTTCAAGCAACCGAAGACGGCCATCGACTTTCGCCAATCCTCCACCGCGATCCTCGATTCTGCGCGGAATCACTTCGAAACTTAAACAGGACCTCGACTGGATATGGGACCCGAGAATCTGTGGATCAAGGGATGCCCCTAGTGTATCGATGTTGTGCAACATGAGGTGGCGAAGTTGTGGTTGCTGCACGAGCAGATTCGCCAGTACACCGTTTCGCAGCAGGTTGGGGACTTCGTACCAATGGCCGATCGGGTGCAAGCACTGCTGCGGGATGTTATCAACGTAGTCGCTCGCCTCTCCAGCCGATGCCGCCCAGCCAAGTAGAGCATTGTGCAAACTATCGCGAACTTTTTGTTTCTGCTGATCGAGAACTTGCTGCGCGCTTTCTTCCCACAAAAATCGTAAGTCCCTTTGCATGGGGATCATGCGAAGGCCGATCGATTTACCCGGTGATACGATCGCCCGAACACCTTTGAATCGTTCTTGCTCTCCCTGAATGAATGCTGCGATCGGTTTTTCAGTGAGATAACTCGTCGTGACAAAGTGCGGTATTTCGTGCTGAAAACGCTCCGCTGTGTGGGCCGATTTGGCGAGATGGATTTCCAAGAAGCTGCGATGCTCTCCACCTAATTTGCAAAATGGATTGAGCGCTTTGACAACTCCCGCTCCTCCTGTCCAGCGAGTTCCAGCTCCGGCGGCGAGTGTTACCACTGCAACCTCGCCGCGAGCCAGAGCGTCTCGTCCCGCCGCTAAAGCCGCAGAGTCTGTGCTATGTCGCAGGTCGACAACATCGCCCGGTTCCACATCTTCCACCGAAGTTTGACGCGGCAATCGATTCTGGGAAAGTCCAATGCGGCCACTGAGAAGATCGGTCCGGATTTGCTCATGCTGTTGACGATCAAAGCCATTGGCTTTCAGCAGATCGCGCAGGCTGCTTCCTTCATTGTCTCGACCGCTTTGTAATTGAGGCAATAATCTTTCGATCAGCCAACGAGAACTTTCATTGCCAGAACGACACCGCTGTCCGAGTCGCACTAATTCCTTTTGCGTCTGATCGCTGAGGGAACGAATCTCCTGTTTGATCCAACCTGGAGCGAGCAGAGCGTAGTATCCTTGCGGCATGCCCGTTTCATTTCCAACAAGCAACTTGGCCCACGAGCCGCGGTCATTGATGGCGAAATCATAAACGACCGGATCCATCGCAAAGGCAAGGCTTGCCTGCATGCGCTGTTTCGTCGCCCGCATGGTTTCCAGCAACCAATCTTTGGCAATCGGTTTAATGGAGGGATCGAAGATGAAACCCATGCCTCCCCCTGCCATGCCACCAAGCATCCAGAAGCCCCAAAATTGTTCACCGAATCTTGCTTTAGCTTGTTCGATCAGCGAATCGGTAAATTGATTGGTACAGGCTGGAATGATCTGCTGAAGAGGGCCCTGAAAATTCTCTGTTGTCAAACGCCCTAGGCTTCGTAGGTCGCCTGCTTCGAGGGCCGTGCGAATCTCACCGAGTAACTCAATCGCTTTTTCTCTAGCTCTCCATTCGCGCGAATTACGCAACAAATATTTCTCGGTTACCATCTCCAAAATTGGCCCAACATTTTGAGCCATACCGCCATGAACCAGAACTAAACTCTCCTGTAGCTTTCGATACGTATCCGAGGCTCTACATTTTTCATCGAGAAGAACATGTTGGGGTAATAAACGACCTCGGCTAACACCATACTCCGGATCACCTTCGACGGCCGTTGATCCATGAATCCATTTAATGCCGGGCCATACTCCACCGGAATCTTGCCAACCCCCGCCGGAGCCTCCGAGCCATTCACCGAGGATTGCCCGTGCAGCCACCAAACGTCGCTCGGATTCCTGCAGTCCTTGTTCAAGCGAAGCAACTTGTCCAGTCGCTCTCATGAGGGCCGCGATCAAACATCCAAGTAGGTTCGTCGATACGGCCAAACGCGAGCCTTTGGGAATATCGTTAACTTGGCTGACGACCTCTAGTCCCAACCCATCTTTTCCAAGTAACGTCGATAGCAACTGGCGAATAGGAAGATGGCAACCTTCCATTGCTGGAGGCACCACTCCAGAAGCGATCAACGCCGCTTTAAGTAGTCCCAAATAATCTTTCGCGAAATCAAAAACGTCATCGATCGCATCGATCTCGGTGACCGACTGGAGGTCGACGCTCACCAGTCTCAGCACCGGTCGATCGATCACTCGAACATAAGCTTCAACCGGTGGCTTCGGTTCAGGATCGCGTTTGTAAACGGCTAAATCGATCGATGCATTGATGACCTGTGCACCTTCTGGAAAATCCATCCCTAAAAAGAAAATGTCGCTCCAGCCCGAATGCGAGAAGTCCATTCGCACAGAGGTTTTCTCGCTGAGAATCGGATACACTCCGCTCTCTTTTTCTTGCTGCAACAGCTCTTTGCGAATGCGCAGCGGATGGTCGTCAGGATGACCGACGCGAAACATCCACTGATTCCCGCGCACCGTGCGAACACTGCGTCGAACTTGATCGGCGAGGGTCTGAAACGCTAGTTGATAATAGGCTTTGGCCAGTCCGCTGGCGACGGCCGGTGAAGGACCGGAGACAGATTGTATCTCTAACAGTTCATCGATCGCTTCGACGAATCGACGCGATAACAGATGTTCGTGCGCAACATGAGGAATCAATCCAACGCTGGTGGGAGATAATCTGGTTGGTAACTCGTATCGATAAATAGCACTGAGAAAAAACATCGCGCGGACGCGATGGTACAAACTTGGAGCACTTCTCCAAAACGAATCCAAATCCCTGGAAATATCCAATAATTGATCCAAGGATTGCGATTCGCAATAACTACTCAGGGATCGGTGGCGTAGGGAGTCATCTTCTGACACGATCGTTTCGATCAGCTTTTGCCCTGTCGAAGAGTTTGTCGTGGAAGTCGTCATTAGCTTTGCCCTATCGCTCATTCCGCCGTCTGAATGATATCGAGAAAAAATACGTGAAGTGTTGTTTGGATTGACGCATCCCAACGGACTGGTGTTGTCATCAACTCAATCTTCAAGCGGACCATGGTATTTAAGGTTTATGGGATTGCTGTGCCAAGAGTTCGACCATCTCTGTAAGAATCTTGTCGCGATCCACGCCTGAAAGTGAAAACGCAAGTTGGGCGCTGAGCAGGCCGTACTTCATGCCGATGTTGTAGCGACTCCCAGCGATCTCGCAGGCGAGGTAACGCTCACGCGAAGCGCATTCGTTGAGCGCTTCGGCAAGTGGAATAGAACGCGATGGATTGCGAGCAGCTAGCTCGGCTAAGATATCCATCGTGCTGCGAGTGAGAATGTGCATCCCGAAGAAGCAAAGGTAGATTCCGCTGCGAAATCCAGAAATCGTGAGTTCTTGTTCAGCGAGCGTGGGGGTCGGTTTTTCAATGACCCGTTTGACTTCGTAGAGATGATCGCTTCCCGATAGGCGATTGCCACCGACGGTTCCGAAATAGGGAAGCATATGTTCGCGTGTGGGCTGGACGGCTGAGACCGCACAACCTTCAGCCTCCGCGGCTTCAATCAGTTGCTGAGCACATCGTTTACCGATGCGACTTAGATAGAGATGGTCGCCGACTAAGTGTAGCACGGGCTCGTCGCCCATGAATTTGCGTGCGCACAGGATCGCATCTCCATAGCCGCGCGGTTGCTCCTGGGTGACGAACGTCAGGCGATCGACATATCGCCCAGAGGCTGCTGCATAAGCCTCTCGATCGCCGGGACGGATTACAATCGCAAGCGATTCGATGCCCGCCGAATCGATCTCCTCGATGATCATCTCGAGCGCCGTTTTTTCAACGCCGTCACGATCCACCAGTCGCTGGAGCGGCAAGCCGTTTTGGCCAGGCCCTGCTGCCGTAATGACTGCTTTTTGAACCCGCATATGAATTTTTCCCAAAACCGCGAAGTTTTGACCGACGTAATAGGTAGATGAAGTCCTCCGAACCGGCGTCGTTGGATATTAACACCAACGAGGGGGAGCGGAGAGGCAAGGCGGAAGAAACATTGGAATCCGCCGAGTCTTTCGATCAACGCTCTATGGTAATCCGAAAGATTGTCGCCCCTAACCGGCTTTATTCCCATTCTGAGGGCCATTCCTGTTTACTGTGGTATGATTGTAGCGGTAGATTATGAGAGGAGTCCGGTTGCGGAACTCCTTCCCACCCACTTGGAGAGTGTCGAAATGCAGAATTCGAAAGACTTTTATTCGTCTTCCTACGAGGAGTCGAGTCCCTATCAGTCACCCGGCTATGGAGTGATCAACGATTGGGAAATGGCAGCCGCGCGGACCTCTTTTCTCCGTAAGACCTATGCTCATTTGGCCGGAGCGATTGCTCTGTTTATCGGTATCGAAGCTTTTTTGCTGACAGCCGTTCCTGAAGCGACCTTGCAATCCGTGGTTCGCATGCTGACAGCGGGCCAGTGGAGTTGGTTGATTGTGCTTGGCGCCTTCATGGTTGTTTCTTGGATTGCGCAGTCTTGGGCGAATTCGGGTTCGTCCCGCGGCATGCAGTACATGGGACTTGGTCTGTACACCGTTGCTGAAGCGGTGATCTTCCTGCCTCTGCTTTATATCGCGTCGCGATTCTATGGTGATGCCATCCCCGTAGCGGGCATCATGACCGCTATCATGTTTGGTGGAATGACGATCGTTACGCTAATCACGAAAGCGGATTTCTCATGGATGGGCCGATACTTGGCCTGGGGTGGATTGTTAGCGATGGGGCTAATCATCTGCTCGATCCTCTTCGGATTTAATATCGGTATATTTTTCACCGGTGCAATGATTGCCCTCGCAAGTGGCTATATCTTGTACCACACCAGTAATGTGTTGCATCAATATCGCGAAGATCAGTATGTAGCTGCAGCCCTTGCTTTGTTTGCATCGGTCGCGCTGCTATTCTGGTACATTCTGCAGTTCGTGATGAGCCTGCAAAACCGAGACTAATCGTAGCTGGCCGCTGGCCATGCCGATTGATTCGGACAGCTCGGAATGACAACTTAGGCTTATGCCACATTCCACGGGAAATCGCTCATGCGGTTACCGTGGAATGCGTTTTTATGGAATAATGAGAAGAGCTCGTTTATTGGCACTGATTTCAAGGAGGCGTGGGGTGGCAACAAGAAACTTCCGAACCGCTAAAAGCTTTGCGGTTATCTTCTTCTGGTTTCTCAGTCCAGTCCTGTTTGTCAGCTCGCTAGCTCCAACATCGTCAGCCCAAGATGGTGGCTTTGAAGAAAACGATGCGATCACCTTGGCCCCACGAGCCGTTCGACGTCAAATTGCTGAAGCTGAAAAGGCGATCAAAGACCAGAAGTTCACAGAAGCGATTGAAATGCTGGGCAAGATTCTCATGGAGCCCAGCGATAATCAGGATGCCGAAGATAATGAATTGTCGCAAGATTATTTCTTAACCTTTAAAGAGTCGGGATTGATCACAGGGAGCGTGCGCGCGAAAGCCTCCGCACTGTTGGAATCGTTGCCCGCCGAACAGCGTGAACAGATCGAGTTGCGATACGGAGTGACCGCAAAGCAATTGCTCACCGATGCGATCGACGCTTACGATTGGAGTGGAATCGAAGATGTCTCGCGTCACTATTTTCATACCCTTGCTGGTTATGAAGCGACGATGCTGCTAGCGCGCAAATATCTGGTCGAAGGAAAGCCATTGTCAGCTGCCTTGTCGGGAGAACGATTGTTGCAAAGTCCCGGGGGCTCAGCAAAGTTGGGGCCATCGCTGGCAATGTTTGTATCTAGTTGCTGGGTAGAAGCAGGTCGATCTGACAAGGCAATTGCAACACTCCAGGCTGCTAATACTTTGTTCGCTGGAAAGAAAACAAGTTGGTCTGGAAAGGAATTTGAATTTGGTCCCGACAGGAATTGGCAAGAAACGGACTTAAGTAAATTCCCAAGATCGGGACTCTCTAGCTCCATCGGATCCGATTGGTTAATGGCAGGAGGTTCGCCACAGCGCAATAGCGATTCAGCCGCCGCACTACCGCTCCCAACGGCGCGCTGGCAGGTCCCTTTAACAAGAGGCCGACCGGATGAATTGCGATTGCAAAAATACATCGAGAATCGTGGTGAGAATGCGCAAACGATTTTTCCTTCCGCGTCAGCCGTCATCGTAGGCGATACGATCGTCTACAAGACCATCGATCATAGCCTTCGCGGTGTCGACAGTAAGACTGGTAAATTGCAATGGGAGCAGTCGCTGAGCAGTTCCCAATGGGGACAGAGCCCTGAATTCTTTCCTATGCAAATGGATATCGATGTTTCGTTACCCGATCTTCTCGCCGAGCGTGTTTGGGGCGATGTTTTGTATTGGCAAATCAGCAGTGATGGCGAAAGAATTTATGTCATCAGCAAGCCCGATGAAGCGGATGCAAGTTCATTGACGCCAGCCCAACTCCGCAACCGATTACAAAACTTTGGAACCTTTGCTCAGAAGCTAAATTACCTCGAAGCTTGTAGTGTCGCGGGTGAGGGGAAATGGGTGTGGCGCGTCGGCGGCGACGATGGTGAAGATGAACCGTTGCTGGCGGGTGCTCATTTTCTGGGAGCACCTTTGCCAATTGAAAATCAGCTTTATGCAGTTGCGGAGATCAATGGCGAAACAAGCTTAGTCGTGATCGACTCGGAAACCGGCAAGCTTCTATGGAAACAACAACTCGTACAAACGCAAAGCAATAACTTCGGCGGTGGTTCAGATCTTTCCTCAGCAAACATTTTATTGTCGTACGCGGATGGAATATTGCTTTGCCCGACAGGACGAGGTGTGGTTCTTGCGATCGACGTGGCTTCACGTTCGTTGCGTTGGGCCTTCCGCTTTAAGGACACGCTTTCGTTAAATGTTGGTCGAGGTGGTCCATTTCAGCAGGCGATTATCCAAGAAGGAAATGCACTTAATGATCGGCTTTGGACTGGGGTTCCCTTGACGATCGCTGGTGGCAAGGTACTGGTCGCTTCGAGTGAGTCGGATGTACTGTTCTGTTTAGATTTGATCAGCGGTGAAGTGCTTTGGTCAACGCGTCGCGATCCTTATCGCTACGTTGGCGGAGTTTTCGGTGATAAAGTACTTTTGATCGGCGATCGTGTTGCCACGGCTGTGAATCTCAGTGATGGAAAGTTGGCTTGGCCCAAGCCGCTCAATTTTGATGCTTCCAGTCAAGCCAGCGGAACCGGCGTACGGCGAGGTGATCGGTACTTCATCCCGCTTTCGACCAACGAAATCGTAGAACTGAATGTACAAGAAGGAAAGATTCTCAATACATCTCGTGTCGATGTTCCGACCGGAAACTTGTTCGCGTTCCGCGAGCAATTGTTATCGATCAGTCCATTTGGGATGAGTCTTTTTCATACCTTTGATGACTTGCAGAAATCGGTCGCAGCTAAGCTGGGGACCGACCCAAAGGATGCCTGGGCACTCGCTCGTCAAAGCGAACTACTGCTGGCAAAGAATCAAAAAGATGAAGCACTGAAAGTTCTTCGTGAGGCCTTCACTTTATATCCGGAAAACGATGATGTACGTTTCTTGATGATTACCACGATATTGCAATCGCTTCGCGAGAATTTCGCAGAATCTAAAAGCCTTGCGAAAGAAATTGAACCACTGATCGAATTACGTCCGCAGCGAGTTTCCTTCTTGACGGCTTTGGCTCGTGGGCATTTGCGAGAAGGGAATCAGAAAGAAGCGATCGAACCATTGATGCAACTGCTGGAACTGCGTTGTAAGGATCGCGTATCAACCATACTCGATCGTAGTGAGTGGATCGAGTTGGAAGTGGGACATGAGGTCGATTTGGATCTTTGGATTCGTTCACAGCTTCGTCAGGTTTACCGAAGTCAGTCGGTTGAAGATCGTCAATCGCTCGATAAGAGGTTTTTCGACTACTGCTCGCTGAGTCGCAATGAAGATTTGGTCGCAAAAACAAGGCGTCTCAGCTACTTTGCATCGGTGCCCGCGGTGGCACCACTGGCCGTTGATCTTGCGACCCAATGGATCAGCCGAGGTGGTGGTAATGCCTTACTCGAAGCGGAGTCATTGCTGACACCGATAGCGTTAGACCTGTCCTCCCCTTCATCATCGCTTGCACAAGAAAAATTGATTCAGCTCTATGAAGCATCTGACAAGAAGTTAGCCGTAAAGAATCTGCAAATGATGATAGCCGGATTAGCAAAAACATCTGCTGATCCTGTGGCGAGTCTCTCGGTAATTCCCGTGCAGGCGGCTAGTTCCGTCAAGTGGCCTGAAACGGAGACGGTCACATCACTGGATGCAGCCGAGAATACAATGTTTCGACCTGTGACTACGCCTGCCAAGTTGCTTCAGTGTCGTAGCGTGCCGCTGGCAGGTTTTGAAGTACGCGATGGTTCGGATCGTATTGTGTTGATCGATCCAGATGGAAAAGAGTCGTTGGTTGTCAATTGCAACTCGAACGATTCGCGTTTGAGGTCTTCCGAGGCCAGGAGTGTGAGATCCTTCTTGGTGGTACAACGTAAGACTGAAATTGCAGTTTTTGATACGCTCGGTGTTTACCGGGACTCGCGCGATGCTTTGCTGTGGAAGCAGGAAATGTTTTCTCCCGAGGCAGCCAATCAACGAGAAAGCGTTACGATGCAGTCCACGCCAAACAGTCTTGGCGTGGAAGTCTATCGAGTTACATCTCGGTCGAGCAATATTTCGAAACTTGGCCCAGTGTTTGATCACTGTGTCATCATCTTGCGAGGTAACACGATTGAAGCTCGTGATTTGTTTACCGGTCGAGTCTTGTGGAAGGTGGAAGGATTCGGACCATCTTGCGAGGTCGCAGCAAGCGATGATCGCTTGGTGGTTCTTGATCCAACTGCGAAGGCTCGGCGCGTCCTTGACGCTCATGATGGACATGAAATCGAATCATCGCCATTAGAGAGTGGCTGGACCACGTGGCATGTTTGGAAAGAACGCATTGTCGATTTCAAGTCCGATAGGCCTGCGACACCCACCATCGAAGCAAGCGGAGATGCGATGAAGAACGTGTCGTTGCGTTTATGGCATGGAATCACAGGCGAAACGATCCTCGAAAAACAGTTTCAAGCCGATGCAAAAATTGCACTCGCCCTGAATCGTTATGTTGCAGCCCTTGAGTCCAGCGGACTGTTGACGTACTGGGACTTGGAAACGGGTAAGGAGACCACGCATCAACTCAAAGCGATCGATCGCCTCAAGCACATTCATTTGATTCCTGCTTACGATCGCTTGCTGCTTCTAACCGATAGCAGTCAGTTTGAAGTCAACGATGTTCTGGTGGAGCCTGATAATAACACGACCCGTACGATTTGGGTCAATGGTGATGTTTATGGATTGAAGATTGAGGATGGACAGCCGCTGTGGCCGAAGCCTGCTGAAATGCATCTGATCAATATTGCAAGGCAACAGAGCAAGAACTCACCGATCCTAGCCTTTCACAGGCGGCTCAATTGGTTTGATGCGGGCAATCAGCGTCAGGAAACCACGTCGATCGCTCTAATGGATGTACGAGACGGGAGTTTGATCTTTTCTTCTGATCAATTGATGCTTCCGAGAAATGAGTCAACGGTGGTTGAGTCATCCACAGATCCTTTTACGGTTCTGGCGAAGCATGGTAATCAGATGATTCGTGTTCAGTGGGGTGATAAGGCTGCTGCCGACGCTGATGTTGGAAAGTTTGGAGATGTATCACTATCGAAGTTGATCGAGGATCAGCGTGCAAGGCAGAATGAAAACAAAGAGCGGAGGGATAAAGACGCTTTCAATCTCTTTGATGATTCTGATCCACCTTTTCCTGAATAAGGTGCTATTGTCAATTGATCGATTTGTATCGAGTTCGTTCCTTCAATAAACGATTTAGCGATTTAATGAACTATGCCTATCTATGAATTTTACTGCAAGGACTGCCACACGATTTATAACTTTTTGCAGCGGTCGAGCGGCTCGACGAAGAAGCCGAAATGTCCGAAGTGTGGTAGGAAGGATTTAGAGAAACAGATTTCACGATTTGCTATTTCCAAAGGTCTTTCGGAGCCTGCAAGCGGTGGGGATGATCCCTTCGCTGGTATGGATGAGGAGAAAATGGAAAAGGCGATGATGGAAATGGCGGGGGATGTTGAGAACATCAACGAAGATGACCCCAAGCAAATGGCAAGGGTGATGAAGAAGCTGTTTGATGCCACGGGCGTTGATCCGGGCGATGGTATCCAGGAAGCGATTCGCCGCATGGAATTAGGGGAAGACCCTGATAAGATTGAGGAGGATCTTGGTGGTGAACTGGATGACGTCGATCCGTTTGCCAACGCTAAGAAGAAGTCGGCTAAGAATGTTCATGAGAAGATTAAGAAAATGCTGGGGCGTCCGAAAGTCGATCCCGATCTGTACGATCTTTAGCGACCTTGTCTGTATGAGTCTCAATGATAAAACGCCTTCCTTCTATTCGATATCGTCGACTATCGAATAATACCTACCACTCCTTGCGCACTTGATTCACTTCTTGCCTTGAGCCCTGATAGAATAGGGCTCAAGGTTTCATGTGAGTGATTTATTTTCAAAGCTTCCGAGGGAATCGGCTCTTCACTGTGAGGGAAATACTTCAATGACTTTTAATTCGCGAATAGGTGTTCCAGTGTTGAGATTGCTTACCGTGGCGGTCATTGCCGCGATGATCGTTGTTGCCACGGATGCTCGCGTGTGTGATCTAAGGGCGCAAGGGTTCACTGCGAATTACGATGAATCGAAAATCCCAGCTTTCACGTTGCCCGAGCTGCTCGTTGACGAGAAGGGGGAGAAGGTTACCAGTGCCGAGCAATGGGAGAAGGCTCGTGAGCATTGGCTCGCACTTTGCCGAGATCATGTCTATGGATCCTGGAGCTGCCCGAATTACAAAATCGATACGGAGATTGTCGAGCAAGGTGAGTTCCTTGATGGAAAGGCGATGCGGGTTCAATGGCGAGTTACCATTTCGAATGAACATGGAAGTCAGCCGATCGATTTGCTGGTTTATCTACCATCCAGTGCTTCGAAGGTCAGTAAAGTGCCGTTGTTCTTAGGATTGAATTTCACGGGTAACCACTCGGCAACAGATGACCCGGCAGTCCAATTGCCGAAGAGTTGGTTACGCAACGATCCAAATGGAGCTGTGGTGAATAATCGGGCGACTGAAGCGGGAAGAGGCATTCAAAGCAAACGCTGGCCGATTGCGGAGATTATTGAACAGGGGTTCGGTGTTGCGACCGCTTATTACGGCGATCTTGCACCCGATGATCCCGCTCATTACATGGAAGGATTGTCAAAACTCAATCCAGCTTTAGTGAAAGACCTTGGGCCATTTCCGCTGGATGCAGTTTACAAAGAGACCAAGCAACCAACGACCGGCGGAGCGATTGCTGTATGGTCTTGGGGTTTATCTCGCTTGTTGGATGTACTTGAAAAAGATCCGCGGATCGCAGGGGATCAAGTCATCGTGGTCGGGCATTCACGACTTGGCAAAACGGCTTTATGGGCAGGTGCTACCGACAAGAGATTCGCGATGGTCGTGTCGAATAATTCCGGGTGCGGTGGAGCAGCTTTGAGTCGGCGCGCGTTTGGAGAGACGGTTCAAAGAATCAACAGCGCGTTTCCTCACTGGTTCTGCGACAAGTATCGACTTTACAACAAAGCGGAGGATAGCTGTCCGGTAGATCAGCATACTTTGCTCGCGCTGATTGCACCTCGTCCTTTGTATGTCACCAGTGCCTCGGAAGATTTGTGGGCTGATCCGAAAGGTGAGTTTCTCTCGGCTAAGGAAGCGGGGGTTATTTATCGTCTCTTGGGAGCGACACCGATGCCGGAGGTGGAGTTTCCAGGGTTTGAAAACCTAGGTGATGGTAAGGTTGTTTACGGAGCGGCTGTTGGGGACGCTCAGCAAGAAAAGGTACCGACATTCGCTACAGTCGCTTACCACATTCGTAAAGGTCCGCATGATATTTTGAGTTGGGACTGGCAGCGTTTGATGCAATTTGCAAAACAGCATTTGAGCAAGCAATGATTACAACGCAACAGCGCGACAAACTAGTGGCAAAAGCTTTGGAAGTTCGGGAGTTGGCCTATGCTCCCTACAGCCAATTTCATGTAGGTGCTGCTTTGTTGGCCGAAGATGGCGAAGTGTTTGCCGGCTGCAATGTGGAAAATTGCTCCTACGGATTGACGATTTGCGCTGAGCGCTCTGCTGCTTGCGGGGCCATTGCGCACGGCAAGAATCGTTGGCTTGCAATCGCTATTGCGTCACGAGGAGCGGTCACGCCGTGCGGCGCATGCCGGCTATTTCTCGTCGAGTTCGGTGCAGACCTGGAAGTTATTCTGGTAGATTGCGAACGGAAGAAGAGTTTAGAGGTCCTTAAGTTATCGGACTTGCTCCCACGGCATTTCACGCCAGAGCGTTTGCGGAAGACCTAGGGCAGCGTTTTGTATTGGCGATTTCGAAGAAGGCACTCACTCACTTTTTTTGAGAACTAGGTAATGACACCGGCAGCTATTATTTCAAAAAAGCGAGATGGAGGTCGGCTGTCAAAAGAGGAAATCATTTTCTTCATTGATGGCTTTACGCAGGGTAAGATCTCCGATGGCCAGATGGCAGCGCTTTCGATGGCGATCTTCTTTCAATCGATGACCGATGAGGAGACTGCCTATTTCACCGAGGCAATGCTTCGCAGTGGAGCGACTTTGCAAAGGACATCATCGTCGCTTCCGAGAGTTGGTAAGCATTCAACCGGTGGATTAGGTGATAAGACTTCTCTAGTTCTTGCTCCATTGCTCGCTTGTTGTGATCTATTGATTCCAAAATTGAGCGGTAGAGGTCTAGGAATCACCGGGGGGACACTAGATAAACTGGAGTCGATTCCTGGATATCGAACCAATCTTTCGGAAGTGGAGATATCCAAGCAGCTGGATGCGATTGGTTGTGTGATCACGGGGGCGACGGAGAGTATTGTTCCGGCGGATCGTAAACTTTATGAACTGCGCGACGTGACGGGAACGGTCCCCTCTATTCCGCTGATTACATCCAGCATTATGTCAAAGAAGTTAGCGGAGTCGCTCGATGCCTTGGTGTTGGATGTGAAGTACGGTAGTGGTGCTTTCATGGCAACTCGGGAGCAGGCAGAGAAATTAGCTGCCAGTCTGGTTGGTACGGGGCGTAACATGGGTGTTGCGACTGAGGCGGTGTTGAGCGATATGAATCAGCCGCTTGGTGAGATGGTCGGCAATGCCTGTGAAGTGAATGAAGCGATGGCAGTGCTTCGTGGTGAAGGGCCTTCGGAGGTGGCCGATTTAGTGATAGAGCTATGTTCGCGCTTGTTGCTGATGACTAAATCAGTAGCGAGTCTTGGCGATGCTAAAAAAGTTTTATGGGGAAAGCTCACGGGCGGTTTTGCCTATGAGAAGTTTTTGAAGATGGTTGCGGCCCAAGGTGGCAAGTTGAGCGATGCGGGGTTGGAGACGGCGAGCCCTGTGACAGTAACATCGTTGCATTCTGGACGAATTATTGCGATTGATGGTCAGAAATTGGGTGAGGCCGTGATACAGCTTGGTGGTGGAAGGCGATTTAAAGGGGAGAAGATTGATCATTCGGTTGGCTTGAAAATGCATGCTAGGATCGATGATCAAGTGCTTGAGGGGGAGACTTTGCTAGAAGTCTTAGCCCCAGCGGATCGAGCCAATACGGTAGTCCCCTACTTGCAAACTGCCTTCACTATTGTGTCCTAGGTGTTGCGTCGCGGTGAAGTGCTTGGATTTCTTGCGATGCGTTTTCGCGAATTCCAAGTTGATCTACAGACTTGATCACTTCATAGGCTGCGGTGAGGCTGCTGGCGTGCGTGCAGCTGATGTATTGCTGCTGCAAATCTTCGAAAGTGAGAACGATAAAGCTCGAAAAAGAAATGATGGAGCTTGTTTGATAGAACTCCGTAACCGAGAACGCATCCTTGCATTCTCGAGTTGGCTACAGAGTGCACTGGCTGACTTTAGAGAAGTTAGCAAGTGCAATTCGCAACCATGGCATCCGTGCAATGGTTGAAAAAACTGGCAAAGGTGGCTTCGCCCCAATGAGCCCGTGGCCGCAAGCTCATCGTTGTTTTTTCGAATGCGAATAAATTTTGTATCTGTCTTCCTGTCCTTGTCTCTGCCTCTCGTATCGTCTGGTTGGGTAAAGTTTCGTGTTCGTGCTGGTGCTCGAACCTTTCTCCCCTACCCTGCGATCATCCTTTTTCTCGCATCTCGCTACTCGTTTCTCGCCTCTCCAAAAGCTCTTTCCGCCAGTTGGTCATACATCGGCTGTGTTCGTCCCAGGAATTCTTCCCAGGCGTGCGAGGACCAGATCTCCATATGGTCTCGCACTCCCAGCAGCACGACCTCGCCCTCCAGGTTGGCGAGCTTACCCAGTTCCGTTGGGATTCTGAGTCGTCCTTGATTGTCGATTTCTGCTGGTTGCGCTTGAGCGTAAAACAGTCGCATGAAGGCCCGCGTCTCTTGAGCCGCAGGTGACTTTTGCGCCAGTGCAGCTCCTAATTCCGTGAGTCGTTCAGCGGTGTAGATTGCCAAAGAGCCATCGGTGCCGGGGGTGAGAAAAAGATCCGTCTTTTCGGGAAACCCCAGTGCATCTCTCAGTGGTTTGGGAATCGCCAAACGCATCTTGTCATCAAGATTACGGCGGTAACTTCCAACCAACATAAAAGGTTTGCCAACTGTGAGTTTTCCGTGTTAATCGCAATCCTTGCGAAATTCCCATTTCCCCCCACACGTCCCCAAAGATACCCACAACCCGCCCCGCGTCAATCAAGCTTTTCAAAGAAATCAAATCTTAACGGACCGGCATTCGACGCAGGTCCTTATGGATTAGGCTTTTCCGTCGATTTGAAGGGAGGCAAAATTTTTTTGTTGTAGCGAAAAAACGGTGTGAAGATCGGAGGCAAGAAATGGCAAATTAGGGATAGAGCCCCACCAAAAAACTTCCGGGATCGGCAACTTGGAAAAGCGGGCGATAGTAGTCTCGGGCTGAGCGGCAATGGACCGATGGAGTCCAAACAAGCATGAGCCCCGCATTCCATAATTCGCTTTGATGATCTGCCACAGTTACGGAATCGCTAGGTACAGCGTACGTAAACGAGCTTTGGATCCAAAGTTCCGGTGTCAGTGGAGCTTCGATCATCGCGGCTATCAAGCCATTACGCTGTTCGGTCCATCCCAAGGAACCTTCGAATTTGGCTCCTTGGCCATCGCAGAGATGGTGTCTGTAGAAGAATCGATATTGGTCAACAGCTGAAAACGAACCTGTGGTACTCACCAGAGTTCCCGAATCGTTGAGTATGCTTCCGGTCGCGTTGCTCGATTGCACGCCGTTAGCGGCCCGAAAACCAAAGTCTTGGTAGGGATTGAAGAGATAGCTCAGTTCGCTGCGCACTTGCACGAGGTCGGTATTTAGGTACCAGCGTTCGGCGAGATAGTCGACGGCGACACCACCTTGGATTCCGTAATCGACGCGGCGAAACAAGCCTGCTGTCAGATAGAGTTGATTGCGAGTATCGGTTGTGAATTCAGCGCCAGATAGATTCGATTGAATGGCTCGCAAACCAAACTGGCTACCCATTTCACCATAAAAGAGACCGGGGATCTGATCGCTCCACTGGAAGCCTTCTTGAAAGCCAAAGCTACCAGATCCATCGCCCGACAAAGGAGGCGTGGATTTGCCAGCATAGTTCACAGCGTTGTTAAACGCTGTAACTCCCGCAAAGACATCAAATCGGCACCACATCCCAACGGAACAAGGACTGTCCTGGTTTCCGCCGCAGGAACAAGGACTGTCCTGGTTTCCAAAACCGTGGCCGCAATGCAAGCATTGTCCGCTACCAATTTCTTCTTGATAAAGCCCTGGCGCGTTTTGATAGCTTTGAATCGGCTGAGTCATTGCTGGTTGGGCGTTCGATGGAAGCAGAGAAGTTTCTCGGCTCTGTGGTTCCTCCGGTTCTGGCGGCGTTGGAATCACAACTCTCGGTACTGAGAGCTGTGCAGAGTCAGGAGACGGCGAGATGTCTTCCTGAGCCATTGCAGGCATGATACGACCGCGAAGCAGTCGTTCGTAAGAAGATCGGACCGGCTTTCCCGCATAGCGTTGGCCGGTCAAGATAATCAGTTCATCGGGATTCGTTGCGTATCGCGACGCGGAAGGCGTAGATTGGGGTCCGAGTTCACCCAATGATTTGTTGTAAGCTGCTGGAACGATTTGGGGATTTGTGTTTCGAGACTGCAACTGTCGCAGTTCAAAGTCTCCATACGGGCCACCGGCATGAGCCGATAGCAAATTCAAACCTACCACTCCAACGAAAATGGCAATGCCAGCATGACTGATCCGAATACGACTCGAATAAAGTCGGAGAGCATCTCTAACGAAATGCAAGCAACATATTGAGATCAATTTTTCTAGCATACCACCAACCTACGCCTTCCTTGACGTCGGTCGCGGCGACTATCCTCCACCCAGAATTAGTTATCGACACATTCTTCCTAACCGTTAAACTCGAATCACTTTATTTTGCGACATTCACCCAAATAACTCCGTAGTAAGCGGCCCCCTTATTTGCTTACCAAGTTGCTTTCTGCAGATGCTGTCATTAACGCTTTGCCAGTGGAATGTCTCGTCGCACGGTGAGAAGGGTAAGCCCATTTAGCTTTCTAGCAACGACGCTGTCATAGGATTTTTGGCTCGAGGTCCATTCATCATTTTGGAATCGTGATGCGAAGGTGAGCGGTTCATCTGGACGATTGCTCCGCTGTATCAAGGATCCTTGATTATTCAGCTTGTGGAAGAAGATTGTTCTGATAGGCGATTCAACAGAAAAGATGAAGGGCGAGGACTAAAGAGTTAGTCACTCGCCCTGTTCTAAAAAGGCCTCATTATGCTTTTTATCTTTTGATTGCTTCTTTGTTCTTCGCTCTTCCGTGTGATCGTTTTGATGCTGTCTAGTGACTGCGAGTCTAGCAGAGCCATTAGGTTGCAATTGGCTTGCCAGCGAAAACAGATTCCTGCTCACACAAGCAGAGATGAATCGCATCTCGCGCGAGCGAACCATCTAGGCAGGGAAGAACTTTCCCTTGCTTCACACTGTTGGCCATATCTCGGATCTCATCAACGAAAGCCGAAACATCATCGGCTGCTGGGAGCTCAGGGCGAACCACCTTTCCTGAACTCTCTAGAACTTTGAGAGGCATCGTCTCAGCGCCGTCCACGAATCCGGCGAACTCGAATTGCAGTGTGGCTTTTTCTAAATAGAGTTCGAATCCATGTGTGAACGGTCTGCCGGATTGATCTAGGGTACCTGAGCTGGCGGCGACCGCGAGGTTCTTATCCTTAAACTCAAAGATGGTATGGCAGAATTTAGCGACCTGACCGCGCGTCGATCCACGGCTGTAAACGCTCTCGGGCATACCGAAGAGTAATCGAATAAAGTGCGCATCATGGACGTGTAAATCGACCAGTGGTCCACCGACTCGGTGCGGATCAAAGAAGTCTGGTATCCAGTCCGGATTGGAGATGATTCGTTTGAAATAACCGCCAATCGGTTTGCCGTACTCACCGGAGGCAACGATCTTTGCTGCGTAGGTAAAAGGACCGATATAGGGAAGCACCTGCGCCACCATGACCAAGCGATTATTGCGACTTGCAGCATTTAGGATTTTATCGCAATCTGCTGTATTGAGCGCAAGGGGCTTTTCGCAGAAAACATGTTTTCCATGTTCAAGTGCAGCTATTGCAGCATCGACATGTAGATGTGGAGGCAAGCAAATATCGATCACATCCAAATCGGGATCTCGGACCATTTCGTCCAATGTTGCATAGGTCTTCATTGAAGAGACATCGATCTGTTCACCGGGGGGGCCAAAGTTCCCTTGAATACCGCGCCAGTCACCAGCGCGTTTCTTATCTTCGCGAGAAGAAAAAGCTGTAAGCTTCGCCACTTCGCTGCGTTGATAGGCGAGATAATGAATCCAACCCATGAACCCGACACCAGCTAACCCGACTCTTATCATAAAATCTATCTCACTATCAAAATGCTCGTAACTTTACTTCAATGCTTCACTGTGGGGGCGTTTTATTTTGTCGAGCGAGAATAGTGTCAACTTGATCGACGACTAGGCGAGCCGCGGGGGTTGAAACTACAAACGCTTCAAGCTAGGCCGAAATGGGCTAGTCATTATTGATCAATTTGAGGAATCGTTGGTACGCTTCTTCCCAGGCGGCAGCGTTTTTCGGTTCGTAGACTGCGATTTCGTCACTCTGTCGAATCTTTGCCCGAACTGCTGTGAAGTCTGCAAGTTCGCCTGCTCCGATCGCCTGCATCGCAATATTACCTAATGCCGTTGCTTCTACTGGTCCAGCGATCACGGTGCGTTGGCAGACATCGGCCGTCATCTGGCACAGCAATTTGTTTTGCGTGCCACCTCCAACGATATGAATCATCTTCTTTGTGCAACCTGTTAGTTGCTCAAGCCAGCCGAGGCACAAGCGATATCGCATCGCCAAGCTTTCCAAGGTGCATCTTGCCACAGCAGCATCGGTTTCCGGGACTTGTTGTCCGGTGCGTTTGCAGTACGAACGAATCGCTTCAGGCATATTAGCAGGCGCTACAAAATCTTTATGGTCAGGGTCGATAAGGCTTCGTAGTGGTGCCGATTTGCCTGCGATGTCAACAAGGTGATCCCAATCGTAGGTGCGGCCTTCCCGTACCCATTGCTCTCGGCATTGTTGGAAAACCCAAAGCCCAGCGATGTTTTTTAGTAACCTAGTACTCCCACCAACCCCCGCTTCGTTGGTGAAGTTTAGATTCATGCAAACATCATTGATATAGGGGCGAGGTACTTCGACTCCCATCAAGGACCATGTCCCCGAGCTGATGTAACACCATTCAGGTTTTTCGGGTGCGAATTGGTCAGCAGGAATCGCCAAGACGGCGGCAGCGGTGTCGTGGGTCGGAGGAAGGATAACATCAGCCGCGCGAATTCCTGTTAACTCACGAACTGACTTTTGAATCGTTCCCAATCGCGTCCCAGGATCCGAGGGTTTGGCGAACAGCGGAGGAGGAATGATAAGTGATTCTAGTATCTTCTTCGACCAGTCCCCTGTTGTTGTATTGAATAGCTGTGTTGTACTCGCATTGGTTCGCTCATTGCTAAGTTCGCCGCTGAGCAGCCAATGAAAGACATCGGGCATCATTAAGAAGCGATCGGCGATATCTAGTTGTACAGAGTTTTCGAGACGCATCGCGAGCAACTGATACGCAGTATTGATCTCCATGAATTGGATGCCTGTCTCGGCGAAAATGTCTTTTCGCGGAATGTACTCAAAGGCCCGCTCCAGCATCCCGGTTGTTCGTTGATCGCGATAGTGGTAACAAGGTCCGACGAAATCCTGCAGCGAGTCTAGCAGTACGTAATCGACGCCCCATGTATCGACTCCGATGCTTTGGATCGAGTCACCATATTTTTTAGCTGCTAGCGATAAGCCCTTCATGGTTTCTTGCCACAAGCCGAGCACATTCCATAGCAACCTTTTTCCTGCGGAAATTCCCCCATTGGAAAAGCGATAGACTTCTTCTAACTCAATACTGTTTGAAAGAATGCGGCCCGCAAGGACGCGACCACCGGAAGCACCAAAATCAACAGCCAAGCGAATAGGTGAGGAGCTCATGCGCGATCAATTTCAAAAATGTAGGAGAGAAAATAGGGGGCGACCAAGAAGGTATTTGACTATCAAGCGTTAGTTTTTCAAGTCGCTTTTGAGGTCGCCTGTCGGCACACGATATTCTTACAAACCTGCTACCGATCCGCTACCACCGAGGCCGCAGTAAAAAAGATTACAAAAAATAAGTTTTGCAATGCGGGGGACTTGTCCCTATTGTCGGATTTGGCAGTTCTTCCGAACGTTTTTGCCAGTCGGTCCAGCCCGTAGAAGGAATCTTATCTGTCGTTAACCCTAGACCTCTTAGTCGCATCTTTGGACGCTGCTAAACGCTGGTCCTCAGGTCTTTATGCGATGGTGACGTCCAGATCGGCTTTTCTGAGCAAGAAGCGTAGTGCCAGGTAAAAGCACAGAGCAAAATTCAGTTAAGTATTCCAATCACCTGTATTGGTGATTTGATTTGAATAAGAGTGGATTCACTCGGGAGTTGGAAGCGGCCGAGGAAGACGCGTTGTTCTGATTCTGGAAAGAGAGAGCGTGGCAAATGCTCAATAACGTCTGGCGAGCTTCGGTTCTTTTGCGCGAAGATAAAGACGCCTCTGTTTTTGTGCTGATCGATATTTTTCGATTTTGCTGTTTTCGAGATTGGCGTTATTTCGGCAGAACTTCGCAAGTAGCCTCTGCAATGAGCCTCTGCAAGGAGTTTCACTGCGAAGAGATTTTGCGCGGAATTTAGTCAACTCCGATGTCTCTTCGCACTATCTCGATGCGGGTCTGATTTTAGCGGGTGAATCCGAGGAAGAAGCTAAACACTTGGCGATCGTCGGTGTCGGCGTAATTGACAGGTACGGCGAAGTCAAACGCCAGCGGTGCAGGTCCCATGGCTGGAATCATAACTCGTAGGCCTATCCCCGGAGATACACGGAAGTTTTGCGAGTTCAGTTCGATATTCTGCTCAACAGTACCGTAATCCACGAATGCTATTCCTCGAAGCATATCATCAGCGGTAAGCGGGAAGACATATTCCAGCGAACCTAGCATTTGGAATCTACCCCCGACGACAACGCCGCTTTCCGTTGGGCTGGCTCCGCGGAAGCTAAATCCTCGCATGGTACTGTAACCCCCAGCGAAGAAGTTTTCGAAGATTGGAGTATCTTCACCACTGAATCCGAGTTTCATTGAATGAGCAAGCACATGACGACCGCTACCGTCCGCTCTTTCTCGAAGCAAGAAATAGTTCGAAAGGTTGACCATACCTCGTGGGAAATTGAAATCGCCAAAGACTTGGTCATAGATCAATTCGAGCAGGTGACCTTCTGTAGCCATGTAAGGATTATCGCGGGTGTCGTGTGCGAGACGGAAGCGTCCGGTATACAATTCGTTGCTACCTAAGACGCTGTCGAGTTCCTGAACGCCCGAAACACGTGGGTCGTAAATATCAACATTCTCGCCTCGCAATTCCGAGGAGATCGAGAGGTCAGGTGTTAATTCATAGCCCAACATTACGCGACCGCCGAGACGTTGCTCGCTCCAATCTCGATATCGTCGTGTAAATAGAAATCCACCCACCGACAAACTTACGGGCAAATAACCAAATAGATTGCGTTCAGTCCAGTTGACCGTATAACGTTCGACACGGTTACCTGGCATCAATTCCAGACGGAAATTTTGACCTGCACCTCGCCATGCCCTACCGCTCCAGACGTCTTCCCAGCTGGTCGGTGGACGTCGGAAATCAAAGTTGCGTTCTTCCACAATAAACTGACCGGCAACACCTAAGTCGCTGTTTACCGAGCCACCGAGCATCACACGACCGGTACGGTCTTCTTGCACGTACACATCGATCGGAGCAGTACGCTCGCGAGGTTGGTATCGGGGAAGAATAGGTGAGGATAGGTCAGGTACTCCCGTGCTTGGGTCTACGGTGAATGGTGCAACCGTTTGCGGTTGTCCAGCGACAGGCACTCCACCTAGGTTTGAGCCGGTTGCATCTTGATAATTCGCCGTCGAGGAATATCCTCCAGTGGTATAACCGTTACCCGCGGTTGACGCTGGTGTAACGGCACTCGGTGAGGCCTGAGATGGTGGAAGTGGATTTCGGAAGTAGCTGCCGGAACCAGCGTCGGTTTGTGGATAGTTACCACCGTTAGGTGCATTAGCAGAGGGATTCGTAGCAGGTGATCCGTTGACAGGATTTTGGCCACGTACGACATCTAATTGACCGAGGCTTGTTGGTGTATTGCCTTTTCCGTTTGGACTGGTTTGGGGCACGTTGTATGGTGCTGTTTGAACGAATGCGAGCGACTCCTTGCTCGGCACTACTGTATCTTGCTTTGCAATTGTTTCATTGCTTGATGTGATCGTCGCAACGGAACCTGCCTGCGGTACTTTAGGCGGCTGGAACGTTTGGCATCCGATCATCGCAAGCGGCAGTACAGCTAGTGCTGCAAGTCGCTTAGCGAAAATTCGTTGCATTACCAAAGCGAGCGCCATGAACTATCCTTGTTCGAGCGAGTGAGGTTCTGTTGCCGGTAAGTTGATTCTTAGATGTATTGCTGAGTGACTAAATTCGCTTGCGGAGAGTAGCTATAAAACAATTTTGTTTCAATGGCGTTATCTCACTGTTTTCTCTTCTTCCATGTCGGGTGGCTTGATTTCAATTCGCGGTGGTGCCCCACCTGATTGCTGTGTCGCAAATATTCCAGAAGCCCCCAGGCGTCTTTCCGCTCTTTGTATCTCTCGCATGTCGATCATCGAGCCGGGGCGAACGCGGCCAAGGTAGTTTAGGGCAACGTTATGTTTGGTATGGCTTGAGTCACCTTCGATATGGACTCGAATATCGCCAGCTCGATAGCGGTCACCTTCCTCAATTCGATAAACGATGTCTAGCATTCCGGGTTCTTCTAGGTAACGAGGTTCAGGTTGCACATCGATAAAGACGAACCCCTGAGCTCCGTAGAGTTCTTTAATAGACCGGACATCCTTCATCATCTTGTCTTCATTGAAGTATTCACCCCCCTGTAATTTGATGAGGGTATACAGTTCTCGAGTGTCGTGGTACTTGTTACCGACTAAAGAGACATTGCGGACCTGAAAGCGAATTCCTTCATCAATAACAAAAGTCAACGTAATCCATTTACCAGTTGAGTCATATTCAATTCGGTATCCGACTCGAGCTTGGAAGAAACCTAAGCTGCGGTAATACGAAGCTAAGGTTTCCTTATCTGACTCGATTCGGCTTACCACGGCCTTATTGGCTATGTACTGCGCGATACCATTTTTTGCATCGCGTGATTCGATACGAACTTTCAATAGAGCATCGTTAGCGAAGTTGTTGCCTTCGAACTGAATGGATTGGATTCGCTCAAGTGGTCCTTCGCTGATTTCGAAGACAATTTCACGATCGTCAGGCTTCTTGCCTGAGACGATCTGAATATCAATCTGATTAAATCCGTTTTCAAGATAGAGTTCGATGAGTCTTCTGCGAGCTAAATCCAGTGATGCTGGATTGATGGGGTCACCTTTTTGAATTCCGCAGTGCTTCTTGAGCATGCCGTCGCTGATACCTCGATTTCCTTGAAACAGAACATCGGTTGCGATGGGGCGTTCACGCACGTCGAGCACAACAATAATTCCACCTTCAACCTCGCGGGTCGATGGTCGAATCGATTCGAATAATTCAGTTCTCCATAGCTCTCTGATATCCGCTTCTAGTTGCTTGCCATCAAACGTACGATCTTCGCGAGTTTGCATGTGTGACAAGATGCGATGCTCGGAGACGGTCTTGTTACCGCGAATTTCAACACCGACGATAACTTTACCGCCATCGGTTGGTTTGATGCGCGGTCCCCCGCTCTCCCAAACTTTCTCGCGGAAATTGGGCTCTTCAAAGGCAGGTAAACCAGCCTGTCCTGCACCACCACCGCCGCCAGGTTGCGCGTAAGTTACTGTAGCCAAACTGTTGAACATCATCGCAGCGAAGCCAAAGATCATGGCAAACTGAAGCGATCGATGATTTCCTATAAGCATATCCGCATCATCCCAAGGGGTATCCGCTGAATGACTGCCGTAACGAGTGAGGTTATCGCCACGAAGGTTGAATCTTTCGAAGGATAGAAATCCCGCGATCGATTCCACCAAACTCTCGGCTATCGGGTAAGTATCAAGAACCAGTGACTGTGGCAACGGCACTATTTAACTGAAATCGTAAGCGGTGGACTGAGGGATTTTTTTCCGATTGAAGATTTCAAGAGAGTCATTGATAGCTTTTGCCGATTACCTTGGTAGGTTGACATTGCGATCAGATACATCCCCTCTGCCCTGTCGAGACGATTTTGCGGAGCGATCTTCTCGATTCGACGGAACGCTGATCGACGGAACGCCGATCGACGGAACGCTGAAAATTGATTATCCAATGACAGTATTTCCTCAACGCCTTTTGTTTTGGTTGCGATGTTCAGTGATCAATGCACGCAAATCGCCGCAAGATCTGGTCCAAACCAGGACAGTCCTTGTTCCCTTCTTCCCGCCCAAACCAGGACAGTCCTTGTTCCCCCTCCGCTGCACAATGACAGCAATTGACGTCTGCGAAAAAAGTAAAACCGGGACAGTCCTTCTTCCGCCATGCGCCCAAACCGGGACAGTCCTTGTTCCCTTCTTCCCGCCCAAACCAGGACAGTCCTTGTTCCCCCTCCGCTGCACAATGACAGCAATTGCCAACTGCGAAAAAAGCCAAACCGGGACAGTCCTTCTTCCGCCAGGCCAAACCAGGACAGTCCTTGTTCCTGCCTCCGATGCACAATGACAGCAATTGCCAACTGCGAAAAAAGCCAAACCGGGACAGTCCTTCTTCCTTCTGCGCCCAAACCGGGACAGTCCTAGTTCCGGGCAAGGTCCAACATGGCAGGGATGTTTTGGTAGAGAAGGGTTGAGTGGGTGGTTGGGGATGAGGTGGTGGGATGGCGATTCTGGGTTGCGTCGATTGGGTTGCCTTGGAATAAGCTAATGCCGGCAAAAGCAGGCTAGAGATTTTGGGAAGTTGGTTCAAAAAGATGTTGAGACTGCTAGCAGTTTTTAGCGGCTCGAGTCGAACTCCCAAAAAGCAATCAAAAAGTGGACGATCAAAACAGCAAGGGTCGCCCAAAGAACCGTGCTGGTAATCGAACGGCTTACATCACGCGAACTTGATTTCGAAAAGTTTCCACTTAAATAAGCTACCCAGCCCACTAGAAGTCCACAAATCAAAGTCTTGGTGATCAACCAATTAAAACCGACATAAAAAATACTCGTATTCGATGAAATACGGCGATGAAAGTGAAAATCCCAGTAGTCAGGCCCTAATTGCGGATGCGTCGATGCGAAAACAATCAAGCTTGCTGCCTTTGCCACTAGAAAAGCGACTTCGGTCAATAGCGGAGTGCCAACCAAGAAAGCAATCAGTATCGGCGTGTACAAATATTGTGAAGGTACAACATCGAGCGTTTTAAGCGCATCGATCTGGCCCCCATACTTTTTACCACCAATATCGGCTGATACCGCTGCTCCACATCGAGCAGCTACGAGGATTGTCGCCAGCACTGGCACCAAAACGCGATAGAGAGCAAAGCCAATGGTTGACAACAGTTCTTCCATCAATAAAGGCTTTGTATAAATTTCATAAGGCAAGTAGCGAAAAGTAAAGTACGTCGATACGAATCCCGTAATCAATCCTGCGATCGCCAGATAAAACCACGCCGAGTAACCGGCAACTAAAGAAAGGTAATGAGCTAGGAAGCGAGTTCCCCAAAACCAATTCTTCCATCGCGGAAGTATATGCCAAGGTACAGTAAGCAGACTAAGGCTGAGGCGACCGATCCACTCCAGGCAATTACCTGCAACTTCCAGCCATTTCGGCTGACGATTCGCTGCTCCAGCGACCAACGATTGATCCGAAGGCGTCAACTGTTGCACACCCGCATCGATTTTCCCGATCACGTTTTCGGGAGTCCGATCCTCCAACGCTACGAGATTCCGTGCCGACTGATCGAGAATAAACACGTGATCGGCAACTTCCAGCCACGACGCGTAATCGTGAGTCACAACGATCGACGTGATACCAAATCGAGACTGAGTATCACGAATTAGTTCCGCAACGTTTCGCGCTGCCCAAGCATCAAGCCCCGAAGTCGGCTCATCGTAGAGCAAGATATCAGGATGAGCAGCTAAGGTACGGGCAATAGCCAGACGTTGCTTCTGACCACCAGAAAGTTTCGATACTGCTCGGTCTGTTGGCACATGCAGCAGATCGAGCCATTGCTGAGGTGAGTAAAAACGACGCGAGTGATTACTGTTCGATGATTTGTCGCGTGCCGAATTTTGACTTGGTGTATCCGTTGAAGTACTACTTATCGCTGGAGTCGACTCAATGTTTACCCTGATATCAGAATGAGCAAGTGCGAGCTTTACGTTATCTTTCGGACTGAATTCATCGAGTAACGCAAAATTTTGGAAAACAAGGCCAACCTTCGCGGGTGCACCATTTTTTGTAGTGGTGATTTTTCCTTGAAATTCAATGGCCTTGTCGCCTTCATCGACTAGGCCGGCAAGAATCCGTAGCAATGTGGATTTTCCAGATCCACTAGCACCTACAATAACGATTAACTTTCCAGCTTCAAACTCAAGGTTCACCTTATCCAGTAAGCAGCGTCCATTAATCGCAAGATGAAAATTCTCGAGGACAACTGGAGTATGGCTGAAAAGTTCCAAGGATTCGTCGTTCAGTATTTCGCTCATTTTTGTTGGGCTTCCTCAGATTCCATCCATTAACGCTGCATCTCGAGATCGGCGACTTGGAAGGGAAAACGGGATACATCTTGCGCGCGAATAACCTCCCAAGCTCCAGGAGGTAGCGTCGATTTTACCGATAATTCAGAGGGTATTTTTGGACCAGAGGGGCTCTCCGTATTTCTTCTTCTGACGACGACCCATCGCTGATCTTTACCAAGTATCTGACTTCGCAGGACGGCAACGAGTTCCGGAGTTAGCCCCGATTCCTGCGAGCCGAAAAGTTCCACTCCAATTTCTTCAGCAAGTGGTTGAAAGCTAGCCTCGAATTGTTCAGCTAATGCTTCCGCCTGCTTACTCTTTAAAGCCGTCTTCAGAGCGTTTTGAAGTTCGATATTATCGAGGATCGCATGATGCAGACAGTCTGACAAAACGGTCCGTAACTCGGCATCATCGATAAGCATGCCGAGCGATTCCTGTGCGGCATTTCTTACCGCAGCGTTAGATACCGTATCGATGACAATCTTCTTCTGTACCTCAATGATTTCATCCAAATGATCCTCAAAAACAGGAATCGCTTCTTGATCGACAAATCGACGCCATTCCTGTTGTACTAATCCGCGATTGGTAAGCGGAAGACTATCGTACGCATATCTCCAACCGAATCGCCACAAGGATGCGCGATTCCACAGTTCAGAGCCGATTTCCTCAACCACCGGTTCCGCATGTCGCTCTACAATCGGCATCACTTCATGCTTGATCAGCGGAATCAATTTCTTTTGCACGAGCGTATCTTGGTAGCGAGCTCCAATCTTTGCCAGTCTTTCTTCATCCGAGCGAAGGAACTCAATTGCTGATTTTTCAATCAAAGGCAAAGAGCTTGCAAAAACTTCCTGAATTATGGGCGTGATTCGCTCTCCCAGTTTGGGGCTTTCCCTCTGGTAGTATTCAAAGAGTTTCTGAATCACTATCTTCCGCTTCTCGGGCGGAAGCAATGTTTGAGCGACCCAGACAAGAGATTTCGGAGTCTCATAATAAACGACTTCGGGATTCGCTGGCGGAACACCCGCTGCGCGCCAACGAATATTCACCAGCGAACCTTCAGGACTTTGAGAGACGATCGTTGTGATTTCACCAGCGAACTGTAATTCCAGTTCTTCGTCTTGCACGAAAACTGGATCTCCAATCGCAAACGCGTTGGTGTCCTTCAGGAAAATCTGCTGTGTCTCATGGGGCGATATGAAATAAGAAACCCAGCTTACAGATCGCAACAGTTGTGAATTCGACCAACCCCAATAGCCGATCGATCCCAAAATACTTATCAAAACGATGGCTGAACCCAGGATGCGATATTTCAGCGGTTTTGAAAAAGTATGAAAGGTCATCGCAACGGCCTCTGTCGCTGAAACATCTTTGAAGGCTTAGCGGGCTTGAGATACGATATAATTGACAAATTGCTGATCAAATTTTTCCAGATCCTCTCCGAAAAACTTTCGGAATTCCGCCAGCCTCTCCTTTGGGTCGTTTTCCCCGAGGGGAGATTTTTGCGAAAGATGTATGAGATACTTCGCATATTCTTTACTACGCCTGCGGAGGAGGTAATAGTTCAGTGCCCAAGCTTCAGCATAAGCGGCCGTTGCCGTCTCCGACTGGCGAAATCGAGAGTCATCGCTAAGCAAGGTGATCAGCGAATTGACTGGACGTTTAGGGAGGTAATTGATGAATTCACGTAGGTTGTATTGATTGACTTTGCCAATCGTGCTCCATCCCTGCGAAGAATTAAAATCGGGCGACTCAAAGAATACCGCCATACCTTCGCTGACCCAAAAAGGATTATCAGCCAGTCGAACCTGCAGGCCGCTGTTATATGCGAGTTGGTGAAACGCCTCATGGACAATGGTCGCAACAGTTCTTTCAGCACCTGGTTGTCGCAACACTTCATTGATCAAAACATTCGTCGAAACCCTAGCATTGCTAGGTAAGATTCCTTCAACGCCCGTGAGATCAAACATAGTGATACGATTGCTTTGAAGGTTGTAATATCCAAGGATTGAATCTACCGCTGAACCAAGCTCCTTCTCTGCATACTTGCGATACGATTCTTTGGTGTCAAAAATCACCGCAGAAAGGGGAAATCTCGGTTCGCTAAGTGGTACCCCCTTTTTCTTCCAAAACGCAAAATGGCCGCGATAGAGACGCTCCAGTAAGTTCGCCGTCCATTGACTGTAGGCTTTAGTGGTGTTGTAAAAAATAACGTAATGTTCGCTACGCATCACGTTGAAGCCTTGGGGAAGTTCCTTCAGCATCTGGACTTCAAGTTCTTCTGCCGTCAATGGCACCAGAGGACCATCCACGACTTTAGCGTTCTCAATGTCGCCGGGTTGTAGCGCCCATTGTCGACCATCGGCTCCCTGCAAAAGAATGCCACCGTCAACCGCTTCAACAAGTACCTCGCCTCGTACTTCGTGGAGTTCCTGATCCAGTCGGAATCGAACATCGCGAATCTCGTAGGTAGGCGTCACCGGTTCGTCTTTACCACCTGCTTCATTACCTTTCTTCGATTCCTCCTTTTGGTCACCATTCGCCCCATCCAGTTGCTCTTCCTGAAAGGCGAGGGTTGTTCGAAACTCCCATACCGAACTGGTGGCGAAAGTGGAAAACACGATGAGCGAGATTATGGCAGAGCAGGTACTGCGACGAACCGTATCCCCAGCGCAATTAAAGCATGAGGTCATTGGATTCCGTGAACCTTGAAGCATGCGAATTCCAATCCTTCGAAAGCAGTCCCGTTTAAATCAATTTTAGCCAGAGATCTCTCTGCCAAGACTAGTAAGCTGCAGGTAATTTGGCGTTAAACAAACGTGAAAAACGCGTTAACCGAAATCCACAGTGGTACACCGTTGCCATCATGCATGGGGGCTGCGAAATGTCGATTAAGCCGGTTAGTAAATTATGACTCATCTACTGAGCCACTACGATAGCCGTTGTGATAGCCAAAAGACAATATTTGGAGAATCACAACGCCAAAAAACATCGACATCGAAGCTAGTATCAAGCATACACCAGCTTCCTGGTAGCGAACGCCGTAATGAAGCAACTCGAAGATTCTCGCTGAAATAGGAGTAACTCCGGGAGGTACAACCAGTAGAATCGCTGACAAATCAGCTAAACTGAGCAGGAAAAGTAAAAGCCAACAGGCCAACAGGTAGCCTTTCGAGCGGGAAAACCAGCCCAAAAGAAATCGAGTTTGTCCGCAACCCTCCAGGCGGGAGGCTTCCATGACACTTGCTGGAATGCGCCGCAGGCAAAAGTAGCTCGCCAAGTACGCGGCGGGAAACATCCGAAAACCGAGTGCTGTGATAGGGCCTATAAGCGTGTGGTCGTACAGCCAGCCAAACCACTGCGGCTCAGAGCGATTCCAAAACCAAATCGTGAATAATCCAACCAAGGGACCTGGTAGAAAAACTGAGAGCAAGCAGAGGATACCAAGCGGATTTCGTAGCACAGGAAAGCGAATCGCTAACAAAGAAATTGTCAGTCCAGCTAAAAGCCACCAACTGGCAGCAACGACTCCGATATAGATCGACCATCCAAACTCTTCTCTGAATTCAACCGGTGTCCCTAGGAGTGAGTGAGCGAGTTGGCCAATGGACCAATAGCCTGCTTTACCCTCTGCCATCACCGGCGATATCCAGCCTGCATTCCAAATGAGATTAAGTATCGGCAAGAGACCGATCAAAAGGAGCACACTCCAAAACAAGGTGTTAACAAGAATTCTGTGCTGAAGCGTGTGATAAGGTCTCGGCTCATTAAGGGATAAAAAACGGTCGGAATTAGTAATGGAAAAAGTACCTTTCCAAAGTGCTCGAAAACAGTAACCATGAAGTAACGCAAACGCAAAAGCGATTGAAGGGACCGATAATAGAGGAATAACCCAAGTCCATTGATCCATTTGTCCTGCCGAAGCTTGCTGATATACCATTTCGGTGACAGTTGACACGCGATAGAGATTCGTGATTGTCATATCGACGCTGACAAGTATGAGCAATAACAGAGATGCAAGAAGAATGAAGGGTGACAGAAGAGGTAGTTGAATTCGTAAAAGCACGGTCAACCAATCGGCTTCCAGCGCCCCTGCCTCTTCGATTCGTCGATTGCTGCGAAGAAATCCAAAAACGAAAACAAGAGTTAACCAGGGGATCGCTGACACCGCATGAATCCACACCACGGCCGGCATCCCACCCAAAGGATTTTGTGATGCACCAACCTGTGTCATCGTCCACCAACCAAATTGACCAAACATGCTGTTCCACGCACCTGCCTGAACATAGATTGGAACCGCGATCATTGCCGAGAGAATAGCGAGAGCGAATTGAGTTCCGGCGATCCGTTTTTTGGCGATTCCCGCTCCAAGCAGCAGACTTATCGGTAACGCAATAGCGCTAACGGATGCCGATAGAATCCAGGTTTGCGCGAGGGAGTACAGCCACATAGCGTTTTACGATCAGAAGCTTAGTTGCATGATGGGGAGAAGGTCCGTGAAGACACTATAGCACAAGAGAAACAAAAAAACGGATTCATGATGTGAGCAAAACGGAGCGTTTTCGAGGTCCGTGGGTGGGCTGCGGAAAGAAGCAAGCTGGTGGCTGAATTACGCCTTTTCCCCTTTAGCTTTTATGTTCTAATTTGGATAGTTTAAATAGCTTTTCGCTCATTTTGGAGATGCCAGCCATCACATCACAGGACGAACATTTTAATCAGCTGCGGCGTTGGCTTCAGATGGAGACGGAGGCGGAGCATCTCAGGGTTTCCGAACGCAGGAAGCGACGCGGAGGAGGAGATCCCGAAAAAAGTGGTGAGACCTTGGTCGATATGGTCATCGCCGAGCAGAAACTTGGTGTCGGAGGACGCTATGTTTTACGTTTTGTCAAACGAAGTCTCGGTCGACCGTTACCATGGAATCGGTTGCGTGTCGGCTCGCCCGTATTGGTTTCAGACGAATCAGATGTTGGGGAATATCTACCTGGCGTTGTGAGCAATCGGAATCAGCAATCCATCGATGTTTCTCTTGACCAATGGCCTGAGGGAGAACGGTTTCGTATCGATATGTCGGCTGATGAGGTCACGCGTCAACGACAGATGACGGCGATGAAGATTATCGAGCAGGCGAAGGGACGAGTCGCTGCGCTCCGAGACATTCTGTTGCTTGATCGCGAGCCAGCATTTGATGAAGAAAAACCGTGTGAATTAGCCGATCATCTTAATGATTCGCAAAAAGCGGCAGTGAGATTCGCGCTTACCGCTCGTGATGTTTCTATTGTTCATGGTCCCCCAGGTACAGGCAAGACGACAACGGTCATCGAGATTATTCGACAAGCCGTCTTGCGTGGACAAAAGGTCTTGGCATGCGCTCCAAGTAACACGGGGGTTGATAATCTTCTGGAGCGACTCATTCCACTAGGAATACCTGTGGTGAGAATTGGCCATCCAGCACGCGTCCATGAAATGTTGCAACAGCATACGCTGGATGCTTTGATTGAAAATGATGAAGCGATGGATCTAGTGAAGGACTATCTCAAGGAAGCAGAGAGGTTATCGAAGCAGGCGAATCGGTACACTCGATCCAAGCCGATGCCAGGTTATCGCCAAAACCTTCGAGAGGAAATTCGAGATTTGAGAGAAGCTGCAAAACGACTGGAGCGACAGGTATCCGAGGGGATTCTGGATCATGCGGATGTGGTTTGCGCAACGACTACGTTTGATCCTTCTGTTCTGGGAGATCGCCATTTCGATTTAGCCGTGATCGATGAAGCATGCCAAAGCACGGAACCAGGTATTTGGCCAGTGGTCACTCGTGCCAATCGACTAATACTTGCAGGTGATCACTGCCAGTTGCCACCGACGGTGCTTTCGGCAGAAGCTGCTGCGGAAGGTTTTGCGGTCAGTATGATGGAACGATTGGTTCTGACGACAGGTAGCAAGCTGACGCGTCAACTAAAGATTCAGTATCGAATGCACCAAGCGATCATGGGTTTTTCATCTGAGGAGTTTTACGATAATACTCTCGTTGCTGATCCACGAGTCGTCTCGCATCTTTTAGCGGATCTACCTAATCTCGTTACAGATGACCTTACGGACAGTCCACTGCTTTTCATCGATACAGCAGGTGCGAATTGGGAGGAGCAACTGGAACCAGACGGAGAGAGCAAGTTCAATCCAGATGAGGGGCGATTATTGCTAAGACTTCTCGAGCAGTTGCTTGATGACGGACTTTCGCCGAAGGAGATTGCGGTGATTGCTCCGTATGCGGCGCAGGTTCGATGGCTACGCGATCATTGCAATGATTCGCGGGTGGAGATTGATACGGTTGATGGATTTCAAGGACGTGAAAAAGAGGCGGTTTTGATTTCGCTTGTTCGTAGCAATAGCACGGGTGAAATAGGTTTCCTGGGTGACAAGCGAAGAATGAATGTTGCCATGACGCGGGCTCGTCGCAAACTATTGATGATCGGAGATAGTGCGACACTTGGGCAGCATGACTTTTTCTCTCGATTACTGGCCTATTTCGAGCAGCATGGAAGTTACAAGAGTGTTTGGGAATATGGGATTTAAGAGGTAATTTGCCTCGGTCTAAGACAACTTGAAAGATTTGCGCGCTGGCCATCGCTCGACGTGAGAAAGACGAGAAAGCGGGCGAATCGTGCTGCATAAAGAGCTTGATCTTGTGCGCAAGTCGGTTTTCCTGCCGTAAATGGTGTACACCAGCGACTTTTCCCCTGCCGTATTTCGGCTAAATGCACTAGGCTAGATGGGTGTTATGCAGGAAAGGCGGAATCACACGCGTTGGGATGGAACTCAGCTTGGCCGTTTTTTGTTGTCAGTGCTCCGAATTCCTGAGTCTTTGCTACTTTTTTATCTGTGGGGTTTTCGCGGTTTTTCATGGCTGTAAGCAAAGTTTCTAACGAACAGGAATCCGATTTTCATAAATTTGGTCTAGACTCTCGAATCGTCGATGCGGTCGTTGAATCGGGGTACGCGACGGCGACGCCGATCCAGGCAAAGACCATCCCCGCTCTCGTAGAAGGACGTGATGTTCTAGGGCAAGCACAGACCGGAACCGGTAAGACGGCCGCTTTTGCATTGCCGCTTCTCCATCGGCTGGATCCTTCACTACGACAACCGCAGGTCTTAGTGTTAGCGCCTACTCGCGAATTAGCAATTCAGGTTGCCGAAGCATTTGAGAAGTATGGTTCCTCGATCAAAGGCCTGAAGGTTCTTTCGATTTGTGGTGGACAGAACTACGAAAATCAGTTTCGTCAATTGAACCGTGCGCCTCATGTAATTGTCGGTACGCCTGGACGATTGATCGATTTGGTTAAGCGTGGTTCACTGAATCTTACCGAGTTAAAATGCGTGGTTCTCGATGAAGCCGACGAGATGCTTCGTATGGGCTTTGCAGAGGATGTCGAGTGGTTACTGTCGCACTCGCCAGAAGGTCGTCAGACAGCATTGTTTTCAGCAACGATGCCTGAGTCTATTCTGGAAATTGCAGAGAAGCATTTAAAGAATCCTGTGCGAATCGTCATTCAGCAGAAAGCTGCTACTGCCGATACAGTACGGCAACGCTACATCATTGTTCCACCTGGCGAAAAAGAAGCGACATTGATTCGAATCGCTGAGACCGAGTCGTTTGATGCGATGTTGGTTTTCGTGAAGATGAAGAGTTCGTGCGAACCTCTCGCTGAGCTGTTAGCATCGCATGGGTTTCGAGCAGCCGCTTTGCACGGCGATATTGCGCAAGCACAACGCGAACGAATTGTGGATCGACTGAAGTCTCGGCAATTGGATATTCTGATTGCGACCGATGTTGCAGCTCGCGGGCTGGATGTTCAGCATATCAGTCACGTTGTCAATTTTGAGATGCCATTTAGCCATGAAGTTTACGTTCACCGAATCGGGCGAACCGGACGAGCTGGGCGTCAGGGAGAGGCGATACTTTTTGTCGGGCCTTATGATCGCCGCAAGCTCAAATTGTTGGAGCAGGCGACTCGAAAACCTCTCGAAGAAATGCCTGCTCCTTCCTCACGGGAATTGAATCTACGCCGAATCGCTCGCTTCCATGAGAAGATTGCTCAGTCGCTGGAACACGCTGAAGTTGAGAACTACCAGTCGATCATCGAACAATTTCGTCGACAACATCCAGAGGTCGAATTGGAAAAGATAGCCGCTGCGTTGGCTTTAATGGCCAATGGCGGCAAGTCCTTGCTGGACAAAACAAAGAGCACCAAGACAGAGTTCGCTTCAGATCGGGGTGATCGGTCGGGTCGCCGATATGGCGAGAGGGGCGAGGGCCGCGGTTCGTACGGTGGTCGAGGATCGTTTGGGCGCAGAGGTGGTTTTGGTAAGGAGAGAGGAGCCCGAGGAGGTTCGGATGGTCCTCGCAGCGAGGGATTCAGATCAGGCAAAGGGAAGCCTAGTTGGAAGAAAGACGATCGCGCGCCTAGCGATTCAGAAGGGCGAAGAGGCTTTGGAAAACCTGGCGGTAAGGATGGCGGTAGACGGGCTGGTAAACCTGCGGGCGGCAAAGCTAGAAATCGCAAGTAGAGTGATTGGCCTGCTGATGTCCTTGGGCTTCAGAAATTGTGGCTGGGTGAGCCTTTCTGGCACCGGGGGATAGTTTCACAGAAATAGTCGGTACAACTGGCGCGACGTGCCATCGGTTCCAAGACCAAAATGACTTTGTTCTTGGAACCGATAGCCGAGTCAGTGACTTCAGGAGGGCTTTGGTAGATCGATGGCTTCTTTGAGTCTTGCGGACTTTAGCCGAGATTGAAGAATAAATCTTGAGATGACTAATCGTTCTCTTCTTTTTCGATCCGTTCTCGAAGTTTAGCGACTTCCTCACGTAGTCGAAGGATTTCTTCACGGAGAGGCGCGAGGAAGCGTTGGGCTTCCGGCAGTCGCTGGCCGACTTCACGTCGTTCTCGTTCAGCACGCTCCATCTGTTCTCGTTCAGCACGCTCTCTCGTAGCGCGTTCAGCAGATTCCCGATTTCGTTCTTCTCGTTGGCGAGCCATCTGTTCACGTTCGCGAGCCATCGCTTCGCGTTCTCGCATTTTCTTATTTTGTAATTCTCGTTCTTGCAATGCGGACAGTTCTTTCTCTTCGGCCCTGCGGTTTTCTAATTCAGCATGCTCCGGGAGTTTGCCATGGAATTTCTGCATTTCCATTCCCAAGTTCTTTTTGAATTCAGCTAGTTCTTGTTCCATGATGTCGGACTTTTTGGTGAGATCCATAGCAAGGTCGTGAGCTTCAGCTAATTTAAGATTTTCAGCCGCTTCTCTCAGGTGTTTGAGTCGGCGTTGTCCGTATTCGAGCTTGAGTAATCGAGCTTTAAGTTCGGGGGGGAGTTGTGCATCATGGGAAACTACTTTTTCTGAGTATTCGCTACCTTTGCGGGCTTCATCAGTTTTTTTCATTTCCGCTTTTTCGGGAGAGGTTAGAGACTGAAGAGCGTTTTTCAGGTCATTAATTTTTTCTCGAACTTTACGCAGTTCATTTTTGGCGTCTTCACCTCTTTCTTGAGAGACCTTTTTTTCTACGGCGCGAAGTTCATCGAGGGATCTCTCGATCTGCATCCTTTTCTTGGAAATGCCTTCTGTTTCTTTCTGGTTGGTACGCTCCTTCTGAATTACTTTTTCTTGCTTGGGCTTTTCCTGGGTATTAGTTTTTTCGTCTGCCAAAAGAAAAGCGTTGGAACTCAGGGACGCAAGAACCAACAGTGTTGGTACAAAGAAACGACGCATGATGACTCCCTTAAGACGATAAATATTAAAAGATTCCAACAAGTTGCTGATCTCAAACATCCTTCTATTTTACGACGATAGCACGGAGGTTCTAGGGTCTATTGGGAGTGCTAGGAGAGTTTTTTCATTTGGGGGGAACTTGCGGCAGAAGGTTGCATCTAATGGCTTCAATGCCGGGCTTTTTCTCAAAATATTGAGCTGTACTTTTAGGATTGGATACAAGTCAAAATGCACACGGTTGTTGATCCCCGCTCAGTCGGAGATTGTTCGGACCAACAGCAGCGCGAAGAATCTACCAATGTATTATTCGCGATCGATACAGATGTTTCACTCGAAGGTGCTTTGCGGGAAGAATGGCTTCTGGTGACCGAGTTAGAGCTTCAGGTAAGCCCGGAACGGTTCACGAGAGACTATGTTGGGGCGAGTGTAGGGCATACTAAAAGGTTGTCACTTCCCTGGTCCACGATTGAATCTGTTCGGACGGTTTCAGGTGTTGGGTCGGGACTGTTGCAAGCCAAGGTGTCAGGTGTTTGGCTCGATGTTCTTAGATTTTCGAACGCATTGGCACTTCGATTTCATAAAGTTGCAAGCCTCTTGGAGCGGTATCGAGAGGAAAAGGAAGCTGCGCGGAATGGTGGCAAAGTTGCCTCGTGGCACGAGTTGAATGAGAGCGACTTAGAGTCTTTAGATCCACCACGTTGTAAGCAATGCTCTTTGAGGCTTGGTTCGCTCGCGGAGAGTTGCCCAAGATGTGTGGAGCGAGGTCAGATTCTTAGACAAGTGATCTATTTGCTTAAGCCGCATACGAAGGGTGCGCTGTTTCTTTGTCTGCTAACATTGGTCGGTGTTGGAGCGGAATTGATTCCACCGAAATTGCAGCAATACATGGTGGATCATGTGTTGACTGGAAGTAGCACGGTTGATGTGAAGACGGCGTTATTGGTGGTTGTACTTGCCTTAGCGTTTTCGCGCGTGTTGCTTTCGGTGGTTGGCGTAATAAAAGGGCAGATATCGACCGCTATCGGAACGGGGCTGACAAGTACCCTGCGGGCCGAGATGGTCCAGAAGCTGCAGAAGTTGGCGATTGCCTATTATGACCGACACCAAGTGGGATCAATGCTAAGCCGAGTGGCGCATGATAGCGAAGTGCTGCATGGTTTAATGCATCAGTTGACAGGTGGATTTTTGTTGCAGACGGCCCAGCTCATTGGTGTTGGCGCGATGTTGGTTTGGCTGAATCCGAAGTTAGCGCTGTTTACTTTGATTCCAGTGCCACTTGTGATTTTGGGATCGTGGTTTTTTTGGCAGCGTGTTTATCCACGATATTATCGATTGTGGGATGCATCGTCTCGGCAGATGTCTGTGCTGGGAGCGATGTTATCGGGAATACGAGTGGTCAAGGCATTTGCTCAGGAGGATCGCGAGTACGATAGATTCAATAAAGCCAGTGAGCACTTGAAGCAATGGCGATTGTGGGTGGAGAACACCAACGCCTACTATTCAGCGGCGATGTCAGTAGTGTTCAGTTTAGGCGGATTAATTGTATGGTACGTAGGTGGGCGCGATGTGATCGGTAAGGAGATGACTCTTGGAGAGTTGATCGCTTTCTTTGCTTATTTGGCGATGTTTTATGCACCTCTTAGTGCGCTGTCCAATTTTACTTCTTGGTTGACAAGTTTCTTGTCTGGTAGCAAACGAGTATTGGAATTGCTTGATACGCCCATAGCGATTCAAGAGCCGGAGAAGCCTGAGGAATGGGCCGAGCCTTTGGGGAAAATTGAATTTGAGCATGTGACTTTTGGTTACGATCGCAATCAGCCGGTTTTGAAGGATGTTTGTTTTGAGGTAGCCGCCGGGGAGATGGTGGGAATTGTCGGGCGAAGTGGATCAGGGAAGACGACATTAGTGAACTTGCTTGGTCGATTCTATGACGTCCAGGAAGGGCGAATTCTTGTCGATGGTATAGATATCAGGTCGTTGAAAATGCAGCAGTTACGGGAGCGGCTTGGTATCGTGTTCCAGGATTCATTCTTGTTTCGCGGAACGATTTGGAAAAATTTATCCTATGGCCGGCCGTCGACAACAATTGAGGAGGGGCTGGTTGCAGCCAAGGCTGCTGGAGCACACGATTTTATTTTGCGTCAGCCATTAGCGTACGAAACTTTTTTAGGTGAACATGGAGCTGGGCTGTCGGGGGGCGAAAAGCAGCGATTATCGATTGCGAGAACATTGCTCTACGATCCCAAAATCTTGGTATTGGATGAAGCGACTAGCAATATCGATGCCGAGGCAGAAAAGAGTATTCAAGAAGCTTTGGAAGTGTTGATAAAGGGACGCACCACAGTTGCGATTGCGCATCGACTATCCACGCTTCGTAACGCTGATCGAATCATTGTCTTCGATAGAGGACGCTTGATTGAAAACGGAACGCACGCGGAGTTACTAGAGCAGAACGGGACTTATGCGAGGCTTGTACGTTTACAGACTCAGGTTACGAAGGATCCAAGTGTCGATCATCTGCTAGTCAATGAGTCTGACGCGAATAATTCATCGCAGACTGAGTTTGGTTCGGGCCGGAGTGTGCTCGAGTTATCGAAAACAGATTCAACAGCGGCTTCCAAAACGATAGCAAAATCTCCAAGCCCAAAGCCCAAAAACCAGGACAGTCCTTCTCCGTCCGCTTCCGAAAACCAGGACAGTCCTTCTCCGTCCGCTTTCGAAAACCAGGACAGTCCTGTCTCTGAGAAGTCGTCAAAGAAGGACAGACCTGTTTCCTCAATTAACTGGTTGACCCCAGAGCGAGTTAAATTCCGTAAAGCGGACGACAGCCGAACTGAGTTGTGGATCGATGGAGAATGTAGTGGCAAGAGCGTCCTCGTCTTAGCCGCTTTTCCGGCATCGCAGGCAGATCGTTATTTAAGTATTCGACAGTGGCAGGATCATGGCGAAGATTCTGAGTTGGGTATGATCTCAGAACTGAGCGAATGGCCTAAGGATCAGCAAGAGATCATCCGCTCAAGCCTGGAGCGTCATTATTTGCTGAGAAAAATCGAGCGTGTTTATCAGTCCCGATTAAAGTTGGGTTTCTTGGAAATGGATGTTGAAACGAATCTGGGGCGGGAAAAAGTGATTATGCGATGGACTCAGAGCCAGGCAATCGACTTCGGCGAGCGAGGAAAGATGATTCTAGCAACTGAAGAGAACCGCTATATCGTTCCAGATACTGACTCACTGCCCAAGTTGGATCGCGAACGATTTACCCAATATATTTATTGGTAGTATCGAACTTTAGCCCCACGGCCCCAGCAAGGGACTCTAGAAACTGGCGATTCTTGGGATTTAAAAATAAGTAGACATACCAAATTGCTGGATTTTCGATTCCATCTTTAGAGGCTTGGAAGATAAAAAATCAATGCAAGCGTAGCTATATTCGAAGTTGCGTTTGAGAAGCGGCTTTCAGTTTACTGAATTGCGTTTACTCGGAGTGAATACAGAGAAGTTAATCACTTCGTCAGGACAGAAGGAAAATCACTTAGATTAAGATGTCTTTTGATCGCAATCAAAAATGATCCTTTAGTCAGCCAGAGTGATTAATCGATTCAAGCTACAACCATGATGTGTTTACAAGAGAGCAACCTATGACCATTGGATTAAAATAAGTCATCGTCAAATTTAAGCGGAAAGGCTTCCGCCTGCATTCACTAAATGCTTTCTTCCTTTTAGCTTTGCTACATCGCTTAAGTGACAAGAGTCTGTTGAGTAGTAATGTCCGTAAGGACGCCGCGTTCCCAGTTTTTCCTGTTGAGTAATCCAACTATCAATCGATAATTTCAACCGCTCAAAGATGCTTTTGGCATTGTTTGGAATCGAGGCTTTACCCGATCGTTTCCTTCGACCCAACATATCAACTAGCATTAGATAATGCCCAAGGGTGAAACCTTCAATCATTCCTCCTTGAAAATCTTTGTATAGTCTTCGGTCCTCAATTGGCATTAACCAACCTTCAGTTTCCACTCCAGCGGTCAGTTGCGGATCGATCAAAAGTGTAGTCATTGCCTTCTCGAGATCGCCGAGTTTCATTTGGATTAGTAATGTTTTAACTCGCAGCCGGAAAGATGTGTAAAGGCTTTCCTCAGGCAATTGCACGATGCCGGCTGCAACAGGATTCAAATCGACGTAGGCTAGAACTTGCAGCAGAGCCGGAAGATCGAGAATGCCCTTTGATTTAAATCTCTCGGCAAAGATGGTTCCTCGTGTACCATCTGCACTGTTGATAGCTCGTGACAGAGGCTCTTTCAAGCACTTATGGAAATGCCCTAGATCCATCAGTTTCTTTCTTTGTTTTTCGACGAATTCTGAATCAGCTGCCAACTTTTTAATCATCTTTTCGTCTGGTTCCACAACCTCCTGTTTTTTGTTTTTGATTGGATGAAGAATAAACCATCGACGTACGACCTCTTCTTCGTCCCAAGCCACTGCTGTTTCTTTATCAATGTAGAGGACCAAATGGATATGGTTTTCCATAATCGCATGGCTACCAATACTTATTGCGAAAACACGACTAAGAAACTCCAGTCTTTCCTCAATGAATGCTTTGCGATCAAAGCCATTTCGGTTAAGAAGCATCTCCTGTCGCACGCAACTCGAAATACAGTGATACCAGGGAGTTGTTTCGAGATCGACAATCCAGGCGCGTGGTAGCGTCATCGTAATTCCTCCATGCAGCGAGATATTGAAAAACAAATAGTATACAAAAATAACATGTACGCAAGTGTTTGTGTAATTTTGAAATATATAAATAAAATTACCATTTGCTAGCGATCGTAGGTGCCCTTTTCAAGGTCCCGGATGCGGATGGAGGAAGGACTGTCCCGGATGGAGGAAGGACTGTCCCGGATGGAGGAAGGACTGTCCCGGATGGAGGAAGGACTGTCCCGGATGGAGGAAGGACTGTCCCGGATGGAGGAAGGACTGTCCC
>Ga0315904_10000917_pt1 | contig 46850 bp, 36 predicted proteins | sample LakEriMetagenome_6_FD_203529 | JGI IMG/M metagenome (GOLD analysis project Ga0315904, IMG submission 203529) | Freshwater fungal communities from buoy surface, Lake Erie, Ohio, United States - Buoy 12 MA120 | ecosystem: Environmental > Aquatic > Freshwater > Lake | place: USA: Lake Erie, Ohio...
AATTCTCGGCCATGTTGTACTGGTAACTGATCACGATATTGGCTTTTTTGTCGATATAACCCCACTGTCCCTTTTTGTTGGATACTGCTGCCAGACCTTCGCGGAAACCACGCGCGCCATCAAACTGAGGGCTTATCACAAAATTCCCTTTAACATCTATATACCCCCAGCCATCCTTGGTGGCTACGGCAGCCAGCCCATCGTGAAAGCAAAGGGCATCCAGGAAACTCAATGGGATAACGGTTTTCCCTGTGCTGTCCACATACTGCCATAAACTCCCCTTTCTAAGCGGCGCATAGCCTTCACTAAAGGCAATGGCTTCATCATACTCCAGGGGTACAACCAGTTTGCCGTCCGTACTGACAAAACCATATTTACCGTTTTTCTTGACCAACGAGAGCCCGTTGGAAGGATTGTCAACGAAATCGTAATCCTTAGCCCATTTTTGGGAAAATGCAGGCATTATGATCGGGATCATGAGGAAGAGGAATAGCTTTTTCATAACTGAAGTTTTATGGTGAGTATGATGATTTCACCGTTCAAGGTAATCCACCATCATACTCCAAAACAATGACCTTCAGCAGGAAAATAATTGATATAAAAGGGTCAGCCTTTGTCCAGCACCCTGACCGTCTGGTTGTAGATACGATCCACGGCCGACTGGTCCTTTCCGATGCATACCACGCCCAGTTTTCCAAACTGGGACAACGCCCCGATCAGGTGGAACATCACACCTTCCTGCGAGGCTGAATCATAATGCAGATCGTTACATATGGCTATTTCAATCAGGTCGTGCGGTGTAAGCCCGTGATAGCGTTCACTTTTTAGGTTATCTGTTGCATAATAGCAACGTGTCTGCGCATTGGGCATCTTGTAGCACCCTTTTTCCGCATCGTATTCGCCATCCGTCAAAAACTGCAGCATCAGATAGGGATGCGTGGTACCGCCCTTCCTGAGATTGATCTCAATGGCGTAGTGTTTCCAGCCTTCAGGCTGCTTAACCGACATAAAATCGCTAGAAAACCGACCGATCACGCCATAGTCACGAAGCCTGGATGCGATCTGGCCTCCCATTTTTCCAATCTCCACGCTGTAGGCGGGGTCAGCGGGGAACCGCGCGCCCAGGAACACCTGGCCCGATTCACCGCCCAAAGCCTGGTCATGTGTTGACACCACATCCACTTTGCCCAATGGACTGATGCGGCACTGGACGGAAGGCGATGTTTTGACCGATCCGTCTATAAACTCTTCGACTATACCTTTCATTGACTTAAACTTCTCCATGAACTCGTCGTACTTAAGATCATCCGCTACACAGCGCATGGTGTGAATGGATGAAGTGATCCAGCTTTTCAAATTGCCCGATACCGGTGACTGCTGGTAAGAGAACAGCGCATTCCCCTCTCCGCTGAATCCATCGTCCATTTTGATCACTGCTTTCTTTAACAGGGGATTCCTGGACTTCAATTCTGTCAGCGCATCGATCACATCCTGCTCATCGCGCAGGTTCTCATAGCCCTCAGGAACCGCAACCCCCACTTCTTTAAACAATTCCCTGCCCCTGCTTTTGGTACCCAGATGATACAGGTCAGGATCACAACCGTAAATGGGAACACCGAGTTTGACCGCCAGCGTCCTCTCAAAACGGGTAACATTAAAACAAGCCAGGTGCGCGGTATGCCCATCAGGCACACTTCTCCGGATCCGCTCAATCAGCCTGGGGCGTTCCAGTATCTTTTCAGTCAGTGACCTGGAAGTGGAATCATATGCACTCAGCAGGGTCAACCGCTGGCGGGCATGATATCCCGTGATGCCAGGCAACAGGTGCAGGTAATAGTCAATGATCACCGGATCAATGGGCACGCTGGTTACAAAGATCAGATGCGTCCGGGGCATTCGAAGCAACAGCATCAGACAAAGCATCCGCTCTTCGTAAAATATATGCCCCTTGATCTTCGACAGGATCTCCTGGTCGAGCGTCAGACTGGGAATAACGATCACTGTTTTAGGTACATGCTGGTGGGGGAAAACCGCCTCGAACTGGGGCGCAAAATTCTCCTGAAGCCTTTTAAAATACATCAACTCCTCAGGCGTACCGGGACCGAAGAGAAAATCGTCTGTGTTGACCACAGGCATACCTGGTGCAGTTAACAAACTCATCTGTCTAAAGTTAGGAGGAATAAGCCAGAATTTCCTATGACTTGCATCATCAGCTGGTGATCCATAAGGCGCCGCCGATGCTATCCCTCGAAGCTCCTGTCACGGATGAAAGTACGGTCACATCTTCCCTCCACCTGAGTATGCCGAGCAACCCCATGATCATGGCTTCCTTGAAACTCACGATCCTGTCATCCGGTTTCTCCATGTATACCCGCATGGGTTCAAGTTCGTTACGCAAGCAGCCCATGAGAAAATCATTGAACGCACCGCCGCCGGTCACCAGCAGGTTGGGCGTAACACCAGGTTCAGGGAGATGGGGCTCGATGGCCCGCGCTACTTGAAGGGCAATATGCCTGGTATAGGTGTGAAGCAGGTCGGCAACCGGTAGTCCGGTAGCCATGAGCATTGGGAAAACGATGTCGGTCCCCATATCGTTGGCGAGGGACTTGGGGTAGGATTGGCGATAATAATCAAGGTTGTTCAGGCTGTTCAACAAAGGCTGGTTCAACTTCCCTCCCGCTGAAACGCAGCCACCCTTGTCGTACGCAAACCCCAACTCCGCCGAAAGCATGTTCAGTACCCTGTTAGCAGGACAAACATCAAAAGCCAGGTATGCAGAACCGCTGACAGAGAGGTTTGCAATACCGCCGAGGTTGAGGAAGAACGAGTTGTCTTTCCACAACAACCGCTCACCCATGGGAACGATGGGAGCGCCCTGACCACCGAGTGCAACATCCACTGCACGGAGGTCAGACACCACGGGCAAGCCCGTTTCCGCAGCAATTGCGGCACCATCGCCGATCTGTCCGGTCATCGCAGGCGGCACATGAAAGGTGGTATGCCCATGGGAACTCACCAGGGCCACTTTGTATTGAAGCTGATGCCTGCGGATGAAATCGTTGACCTGCTGCCCGATATAGTGACCATATTCGGTATGTAACAGCATATAGTCGCGGGCCGTGAGGCTTATGGCATCCTTCAGTTTACAGACCCACTCGGGCGCATAAGGAAGGCACTCTGCTTCAAGAATGTCAAAGCTCCATTTTCCGGATGTTTCTTCAAATTGGACGAAGGCCAGATCCAGGCCGTCCAACGAACTGCCACTCATGATGCCGATTACCTTATAGACCATAAGTCAATTATTTTGGGTTTCCCTTATCTTCGTACGACTTCGAAATTAGTTCTTATGGTAATCAATCTCAGCGAAAAAAATTCAATTATCAGCAACTGGATCAGTGAGATCCGCGATACATCTGTTCAAACTGACCGCATGCGTTTCAGGCGCAACCTGGAGCGTATTGGTGAAGTGGCAGCCTATGAGATCAGCAAAGGCTTAGCCTACCAGGATAAAGAGGTGCAAACCCCGCTGGGAACTTCGGTGTGTAGTGTACTTGCGGAGCAGCCTGTACTGGCTACTATCTTACGGGCGGGAATGCCCCTGCACAACGGGATGCTGAATTATTTCGACAGCGCTGATAATGCATTCATTTCCGCTTATAGAAAACACCATCGTGACGGAACGTTCGAGATCAGCCTGGAATATATCTCATGCCCTGACCTGACTGACCGCGTTCTGATCATTTGTGATCCGATGCTTGCTACCGGTTCTTCGCTCGTGAAAACCATCCATTTCCTTAAGGATGAAGGACTTCCAAAAAGCATACATGTGGTTTGTGCCATTGCATGCACCGTGGGGATCGAATATGTAAGGCGCGAACAACCCAACGTAACCATATGGTGCGGCGATATTGACGATGAGCTTACGGCAAAAGGTTATATCGTTCCCGGCCTCGGCGATGCCGGCGATCTCGCATTTGGCACGAAACAACAATCCTGATAATCAAAAAGTATTTGTATTTTGTTCATCCCAATTCATGGAATGAACAGGATCCTCATTACTCTATTAAGCTGCCTATGTTTCACCATCGCGCAAGCGCAGGATCCTCATTTCTCCCAATTCTATGCTTCTCCGCTGACGCTGAACCCTGCACTGACCGGCCGATTTGACGGTAGTTTGCGGATGGCCGCCAATTACAGGAACCAGTGGCCAACGATCAACAATGCCTTCACCACGGCCACTGCATCGGTGGATTTCCCGGTGATGACCAATCGTCTTCCTGAATTTGATACCTGGGGCGTTGGGGTGATGGGGCTGACTGACCAAAGTGGAAACAAGATACTCAGGAACAACTATGTAGGCATTTCAACAGCTTACAGTAAAGGATTGGACGAAAACGGCTTTCACCAGTTGGCCGTTGGCTTTCAGGGTGTATACACTAACAAAAGACTCGACGTATCCCTTGCCGATTTCGAAGATGAGCTGACTTCTTTTGGCTTCACGGGAGTTACTTCCGAAGTCTTCAGCAACCAGAATGTGGCAGTGAATTATTTTGACCTGAATGCAGGCATACTTTATACCGGCACTACCAATTCCTATAATAATTTTTACCTGGGTGTTTCCCTGTATCATATCAACCGGGCGAAAGAAAGCTTTGTCGGGGGCAACTATTTCGTGCAGTCGCGCGCTACCATCCACGGTGGTGGTTATACTCCCATTGGCGATAACAAGACCCTTCATGCAAGCTTTATTCACCAGCGTCAGGCAGGTGCCTCAGAAACCGTGCTGGGTGGCGCTATGTCCTTTAATGTGAATGGAGAGGAAGAAAGGCCAACAGAGATATATGCCGGCTTCTGGTACCGATTGAACGATGCCCTCATCCCATACGTTGGCCTTGAGATCCAGAACCTGCGGGTTGGACTTACGTACGACGTAAACACATCTTCATTGAGAACTGCTTCCAATAGCCGCGGCGGCACTGAGCTTTCGATCATATACATCCACAAACCCGGGGATCCCCTGCTCAAGAAGAATAACTGTCCGAAGTTTTAATCAATTGGCTGATTGGCTCATTGGCTGATTGGCTCATTGGCTCATTCCTCAGGTGCTGACTCGCAGGCAATGAAGGAAAGCTTTTACCAGGCAGAATTAGCCAATTAGCCAATGAGCCAATCAGCCAATTGTGATAACATGCGGCAGCACGAAATAACAGAAGACTACGATCAGGATGATGGCTACGATGTTCATGACCAGCCCCGCCTTCATCATGTCTTTCATCCTCAGGTGACCACTGGCAAAAACAATAGCGTTGGGCGGAGTACCCATGGGCATCATGGAGGCACAACTTGCGGCCAGGGTAAGCGCTACGCCAAGGACGATCGGGTTGAAGCCGGCGGCCTGCGCGATGCTGGTGACTACCGGCGCAAATACGATCACCTGCGCGATGTTACTCATGAACTCGCTTATGAAGATGGAAACCGTAGTGACCACGATCAGCAACAAAAGCATGTTTGACCCGGAGAACGAAGCTATCCATTCACCCAGGAGGGTCATCAGGCCGGCTTTCTCCAGCGCTCCCGCCAAAGCGATCCCACCGCCAAACAACAACAGGATACCCCAGGCGATATGGCTGGTATCCTTCCACTCCAGCAGTTTCTTGCCATGCTCTCCGGCGGGCACAACAAACAACATCACCGCGCCAAAGACAGCGATCATATTATCGTCCAACTTCACCCATCCCTGCTGGTTGATCAGATCCCGGGTGATCCACAACAGGGCTGTTCCTGCAAACACCATCATGACCCGTTTCTCCGCGCGGGTGACCGGACCCAATGCCTGCAGTTTATCGTCGATCACAAGTTTCATGTCCGCACTGTCGGAAATTTGATTGGGAAACAACAGTTTCACAGACACGAAGTACAGGCTGAACATCAACAACAGGGATATGGGAAGACAGACGATCAACCAGTCGAAAAACGAGACCTCCATGCCAAGTTTCTCAGCGATATAAGAAACATAGGCCACGTTCGGCGGGGTTCCGATAATGGTGGCAATGCCCCCGAAATTTGCCGCATAGGCGATGGCCAGCATCAGGCAGACAGAAAAATTCTTAAAGCTTTTATCATCCCTCCCATGACCCACCACATTGATCACAGACAATGCGATCGGGAACATCATCATGGTTGTAGCCGTGTTGCTCAGCCACATACTGATCATACCTGTAGCCAGTATAAAACCCAGGATGATCATATTCCCGCTGGTTCCGGTCAACTTCACTATGGTGAGCGCAATACGTTTATGCAGGTTCCATTTTTCAATGCCCAGTCCCAGCATGAATCCTCCGAGGAATAAAAAAATGACTTCATTGCCATAATTCGCTGCCGTCTCCTTCACGCTGGCAATACCCATAAGCGGAAACATAATGATCGGGATCAAAGCCACCACAGGCATTGGCAAGGCTTCAGTGACCCACCAAGTGATCATAAGGGCACTGATGGCAATGACCGCGCAGGCTTTTCCATCGAAATGAAATGGATTGACCAACAAAAGGAAAAGAAACAGGATAATGCCCGAAGACATCGCTATGTAATGGCCGCTTTTAGGCGCTGTTTTATTATTCAAGCGTCAGTATAATTTGAAGTGAACCTTTTTGTATTGATATTTGGATGGCCCCTGACCACAAAACGCCAGGACAATTTTGCATCATCACCCTTATAAAAGGATGCTGCAAGTATACTGTAATTAAGCGGCAAATTCACTATGTTTGACACGGAAGTAAAATACGATAACGCTTGCTTAAAGACATCGTCATAGCCATACAATCATATGGGAAGGCCCACCAATTCATCAGGAAACACAATCTATGGAGGTGGATCCTCATTCCCGGGATCATATATGCCCTGTTATTCGGGGTCAGCATGTATTTTTTCGGCAAAACGGCAACGGGCGTTATCGAATATCTTACCCATGCCATTGGCCTGAGCGAATGGATCCAGAAACTGCAGAACTCCTTCCTGGGCTTCCTGTTTACAGTAGCGGGTGTGATACTCTGGATCATCCTGATGTTCTTTTATTTTTCGCTTTTCAAATACCTGTGGTTGATCCTCGGGTCTCCGATCTTCGCCTACCTCAGCGAAAAAACAGAAGCCATTATTGAAGGGAAGGACTATCCCTTCAGCGTCAAACAACTGATGAAGGATGCATTAAGGGGTATAAAGATGGCATTAAGGAACACCCTTTGGCAGACCGTTTACACCATCACCATCCTGATCTTATCTTTCATCCCGCTGGTTGGATGGGCAACCCCTATTCTTGCCATGTTTGTGGAGTGCTACTATTACGGCTTCTCCATGCTTGACTATAGCTTTGAACGCAATAAAATGACCATGCAGCAGGGTATAGAATTCACGGGCAGGCACAAAGGACTTGCTATTGGAAACGGAATGGTTTTCTACCTGATGCACATGGTGATCGTTGTTGGGTGGATCTTGGCACCGGCTTATGCCGTGATCGCCGCCACCATCAGCATCCTTGAACACCGGAACAGCCATCCTGCAGTCCCAACAAAAACGAATACCCTTTAAGGCTGATGAAATCCTTCATTTACCTGATCCCCTGTCCCATTGCAGAAGATGCCATCCATACACTATCGCCCCAGATCCCTGAATCCGTCAAACAATGCGACGTTTTTTTCGTAGAGAATGAAAGATCTGCGCGCCGGTTCCTGAAGAAGATCTGGCGTGAAATGGTGATTGACGATTACGCCTGGTTCGTGATCCAGGACAAGGAAGCGGTCCCTGCCTTCCGCAAGCAAGTCATGGCAGGAAAAAAAATTGGCATCATCAGTGAAGCCGGATGCCCCGGCGTGGCGGATCCCGGCCAGCATCTGGTGGCCGCAGGCCAGGAGTTGAAGGCAAACATAGTACCCCTCACCGGCCCGAGTTCCATCCTCCTGGCCCTCATGGCCAGCGGTATGAACGGGCAACATTTTTGTTTCAACGGATATCTCCCGATCGACACAACCCAACGCATGAAAGGCCTTCGTGAACTGGAAGGCGATATCAACAAAAAAGGCACTACCCATATCTTCATAGAAACGCCCTACCGGAATAACCAGATGATGCAATCGATCCTGAACACCCTTCACGGTAACTTGCGCTTATGCGTAGCCGTTGACCTCACCGGCCCTGGGGAATCTGTCAGGACCATGAGCCTGGCCGAATGGAAAAAAAATCTGCCGGACCTGCATAAAAAGACCTGCATTTTCCTGCTAGGGAAATAAAAAAGGAGGAAGCAATGCCTCCTCCTTCCCTGAATTCTATTGACGCTAATTTCCGTACTTATCCACGAGATAGATCAGTCCCGCCATCACCCCTGCACCCAGGTGGAGTTCCCTCCTGCTGACCGCCTCAAAAACATCCAGTGCACTGTGGTGGATATCAAAATAACGTTGTGAATCCGGAGTAAGGCCCACCAGCGTAGTACCTAAACCGGCAAGAGGATTTATATCCGCACCGCCGCCGCCGTTCGTGAACTCATACACGCCAAAGGGCATAAACATGGGCGCCCATTGCCTCACTTTAAAAGCCTTTGCACTGTCGCGGTTAGAAACCCCAAAACCCCTGGGTGAAAAACCCCCGGCGTCTGATTCCATGGCAAAAATGTATTGCTTGCCATCCTTGGCTGCCAGTTCTGCATATTTTTTCCCACCGGCAGTTCCGTTCTCTTCATTCTGGAACATTACTGCACGTATCGTCCTTTTGGGCCTGATGCCAAGTTGCTTAAATACCCTGATCACTTCCATGCTCTGGACGCAACCGGCGCCATCGTCGTGCGCACCTTCAGCAAGATCCCAGCTATCAAGATGTCCACCTACCGTGATCACTTCATTCGGGAACTCGGTACCCCTCAGCTCACCCACCACATTGTGGGAAAGAACTTCGCCCTGCATGCCGCAGATGGTCTTGATGAATACTTCGGATATCATTCGCTTCTTCAGCGCTCCACTCAGGAGATCTGCGTGGTTGGTGCTGATGGCCACCGCCGGGATCTTTGGATAGGCTTCATCATAACTCATCACGCCAGTGTGCGGATAATCGTCCGGGTTGGAAGCCAGCGATCTGACGATCACTGCAACGGCCCCATATTTTGCGGCCCTTGATGCGCCAGTAGTCCGATAACGCCCGGCATCACCATAAGCGCTGTTCGTCCTGATGTACCTGGGATTCATTGGGTAGTTATAAAAAACGATCTTACCCCTGACCATGTCCTTCATCCGCTCCAACTCATCGAAATCACGCACTTCGATCACAGTGGCCTTAAGGCCTTTTGCAGATGTTCCTTCGGAATTTCCGAGAGCAGTGATCCTTAATGGCTGAACCTGTCCATTGGCCATGATCAGGTTGGCTGTATCCCCTTTCTGACGAACCCATTTGGGAACCATGCATTCCTGCAGGTATACCGTGTCGGCACCTGATTCACGCATCATACGGGCAGTTTCCCTGACCGCTGCAGCGCCACCGGGCGAACCGGAAAGCCGCGGACCCACCTTTTTACACAGGAACCTCAGATTTTCATAGGCGGCACCACGCACCAATACATCTTCTACGATACTCCTCAGTACCGTGGAGTCGTCCTGGGCGGTTGACATAAAAGGCGAAAGCAGTCCTGCCAGGACTGCAACAAATGTTCTCAACATTTTCATGGATTACTTATGATCTGTTATAGAAATAACGCTGTCTACAATGTATGCGCTATGGCCCCTCCAGGGTAGAGAGCCCTTGTATTCCTTATAATGGAGATTGACCATCCTGCCTTCATTCGACATCAGTTTCTGGGCTATTTCGTCGTTCGCGACGGAAAATTCGAATTCGTATGACTGTATCGTGTTGGGAGATTGGGAACGGAGGCCTGCCTGCACAAGCTTACCTTCCCAGGTTTTGAACACATAACCCTTCCTCACAAGAAAGTTAAGTTCGCCAGCCTTGGCGCCTTCACCGAAAACGAAATAGAATTTCCAGTACACAAAAGCCGCAGCTACAATGACCAGAATGATTAAGAATGAACTGATGAATCTTCCCATACGTTGGTTTAATGCTGAAAATTACAGAATGTTACGAAAAATCGCCCATTCGGGAGGAAATTGGTACAATTATCAGCCCCTGCGCGCTTTTCCTGCCTGCTCTTTGACCCTGTGCCGGCATAACGGTACGCTATCAACTAATTATTATCTTCGTTGAATGAATATCGGGATTGTTTGCTATCCAACTTTCGGCGGTAGTGGCGTATTGGCTACTGAACTGGGTAAAGCACTGGCAGATAAGGGGCATAACGTCCATTTTATCACTTACCAGCAGCCCGTCAGGCTAACCGGTTTCAGCGCCAACATCTTCTATCACGAAGTTCGGGTACCTACCTATCCGCTATTCGATTATCCGCCATATGAAACGGCCCTGGCCAGCACCATGGTGGATGTGATCAGGAACAACCACCTTGACCTGTTGCATGTACACTACGCCATTCCGCATGCTGCAGCAGCTTATATGGCCAAGAAGATCCTGGAAGAAGAAGGACGAAGCATTCCGGTGATCACCACCCTGCATGGTACCGATATCACCCTGGTGGGCAGGGATAAGACCTATGCCCCGGTTGTAGCTTTCTCCATTAACCAAAGCGATGCCATCACAGCAGTATCAGCCAACTTGCGGAAAGAAACCTATGCCACGTTTACGATCGAAAAAGAGATCGAGGTGATTTACAATTTTGTGGATGTGGCCAGGTTTGATAAAAAACCCATCGATGCCTTCAGAAAAGTGATCGCACCGCAGGGTGAACGGATCATGATGCATGCTTCAAACTTCAGGAAGATCAAACGCGTGCAGGACGTGATCCGGATTTTTCACGCCGTCAATAAAGAAAAACCCTCCAAGTTGTTATTGGTGGGCGATGGTCCTGAAAGACCAATGGCCGAGGAACTGGCACGTGAACTGAACATCTGCGACCATGTCCGGTTCGTGGGCAAACAGCAGGACATGGAAGATATCTTTGCCGTGACGGACCTGTTCATCCTGCCCTCAGAATATGAAAGTTTTGGACTGGCAGCACTGGAGGCGATGGCCGCTGGTGCCGCAGTGGTATCAACAAATGCCGGCGGTTTGCCCGAGGTGATAGAACAAGGCGTCTGTGGCTATATGGCAGAGGTTGGTGATGTTGCGGCCATGAGCAAATATGCACTCGACATTTTACGGGACGATGACCGGCTGGCAAAGTTTAAAGATGCCGCGAAAGCGCAGGCCAAAAAATTCGATATCCACAACATCATTCCTGAATACGAGAAATTGTACGAAGCTGTATTGAAAGGGGAATCTGTCAAAATCTGAACCCCTCGCGGTTGTTGCACCACTACCTTGACTTCAGCCACTGCTCCGGATCCATCAACCTGCTCTCCAGGTTCACCAGGAAAAGTATTTCGCCATCGCCGTCGTCATTGATGCCCGCCTTGCCCAGGACCTGACCCATCTTCACTTGCTCGTTCTTGTTAACGCTGACACTGGAGAGATTATAGTACGTAGTGAAGTATTTACCGTGCTTGATGGTCACAGTTTGAGATCCCTGGATATCGTACACGGCCGAAACAACGCCTTCGAAAACGGCCTTAACGTTTGAGCCCGCCACGGTTGCGATGGTTACGCCGGAGTTGTCCTCAAACAGACTGGTCCCTTCAATTTTCCGGCGGCCAAATGGAGAGCTGATCGTTCCTTTGTCCACGGGCCAGGGCAGGTTCCGCTTATTCTGTTCAAAATTCATGGACACCTTGGTCACCTCTGGCGTGCTCTCCAGTACATTGTATTTCCTCGTGGGTACGGTTGCATTGGTAGTTGGCTTGGCAGCCGGTGCTGCTGCAGTTTCATTGCCAGCCGCCTTGGCTGCCGCAGTTCGAGCTGCAGCTTCGCGCCTGGCTTCATCTTCTGCCTTCTTGCGCGCCGCTTCGATCTCCCTTTTTACGATCGCCGCGATGGCATTCTGCAGGTTATTTGCTACTCTTTTCTTCGCAGCCATTTCCTTACCCAGTTCTTTCTCACGAGCCTTGAGTTTGGCTACATAACTGTTCTGTTCTTTTTTCTCCTCCTCAAGGGTTTTCATTTCTTTGGTCTGCTCCATCAACACCTTGCTCTTCTCTTTCTTATTCTCAGAAAGGGTATTGATCTTCTGCTCGAGCAACTTCTGGGTATTGGTGATGGTTGCCACCTGCTCTTCACGGTAACCCCTGTAGCTCTTCAGGTATTGGATCCTTCGAATAGCATCATTGAAACTGGCGGCCGAAAACAGAAAATTGATCATGTCGTAGTTACTGCGGTTCTGGTAAGCATAAACCACTGTTTTCGCGTACTGGCCCTTGAGTGTATCCAGCTGTTTCTTAAGGCGGTAAATCTCCCTGTTGTTAGAGAAGATGCTGTTGTCGATCAGCGTGACCTGATCATTGATGTTATTTATGACGGCATTTCTTTTCCTGATCTTAGTTTGGATCATGGCCAATTGCGCCAAATTTGCCTTCTTGTCCTTCTGGATCAGGTTCTGGCTGCGCTGCAGCTCAGCGATCTCCTGCTGGATCTCCCTCCTCCTTTTCTCAAGGTCGTCTCTTGACTGTGCCGAAGCAGCAGCAGAGAGAGAGAAGGCCAACAGGAACAACAGGATTTTTCGCATGGTCCAAAAAAAGTTATGGATTAAATAAACAACAGGATATCCCTTTTCTCAATGGTGGTAAAATTACTTCAATTTGTACTTGTCAGGGACGCTGAAAGGAAAATTAACAGGCGTGTTAAACTGGCTCTGCCTGAACTCCAGTTCAATATCTATTCTCGACTTGTCCGCTATTGAGATCTTTCTTTTACTTGCAAAGATCCTGGTTTCGTTCTGCTCATACTGGTCATACATCAGGTCCGCACTCCGGCTGCTTGTTACATCCACATCATCCAGCTTCGTCCGTTGAAGATTGAGCCCGGGGTTGAGAAAAGTGCTGAAGTTCTTGAATTGTTTTCCTAGAGTGGTGAGCGAGGTGGCATTCTCGCTCTCCTTATAGGCAACAATATTAGAATCCAGGAAAATAGGATTACCGATCAGCAGATCCTGGAGGTCAGAAAACTCAATGGGAAGTTTGGCCATCTCCTGCAGGTAATCAAATTGCTTATACTGCACGGTGTTCGACATCTTGTCCAGGATACTCACCGTATCCGAGGTGATCTTCAGCCTGAATACTTCTCCAATGATGGGCGCTTGTACTGAGATCCAGATCACGCTGTCTTTCTGCATGCGTATATTACCGTTAAGATCATAGTTCCTGCCTTTCCCGTCTTTATCGTTGCCTTCATAATTGATCTTGAGCTTTGCGGTGAAAGTATTGAACTCTAAACGGTTCGTTTTGATCTGCTCAAAGGTGCTGAGCACTTTCCTGGCTGAATCCGATTCAAGAGGATTGACAATGACGGTAGCGCTATCCTTGGTGTTCAGAGCTGTGGATATCTTGCGCGCAGACCTGCACGATGCAAACACGATGATCAACAGGAATGGCAGTATATATTTCATCTTGCTTTTTTAGTGTTTTCCGGTATGCCCGAAGCCTCCGGCATTCCGTTCTGTTTCGGTCAATGTGGCTGCCGGGACCCAGTTTGCCTTATCCACCTGCTGGATCACCAGCTGCGCGATCCTGTCGCCCGGGTGGACCACTTGCCTTTCCTGGGAAAGATTGATGAGGATCACTTTGATCTCACCCCTGTAATCCGCATCAATGGTGCCAGGCGTATTCAGACAGGTAAATCCCTGTTTGACGGCCAGACCGCTGCGGGGCCTCACCTGCGCTTCATAGCCTTCCGGCAACTCAATACTGAGACCGGTGGGAACCAGCAGGCGTTGAAATGGCTCGAAGACCAGTTCTTCCGCAAGGTGAGCGCGAAGGTCCATTCCTGAAGAGCCGGGAGTGGCATATTCAGGTAAGGGATTATTGGAAAGATTGATTACAGGAATATTGATAACGGCCATTCTGGCAAAAGTAACATTTTTGCGTAACGTGATGAACGCCATCTAACGGTTAATGGCGATATGGGAGGGAATATCCCACACATTTACCAGATCCTTCACAGTGTCACAGCTTACGAAGCAGAACAGTGGCATACGCAACAAGGCCTTCTTCCCTGCCGGCAAAACCCATTTTTTCAGTAGTGGTCGCTTTCACGGAAACATCTTTAACCGTCAATTGGAGGATGTCGGCAATGGCCAGCTGCATCTGGGGTACAAAAGGTTTGATCTTGGGCGCTTCCAGGCAAAGGGTTGAGTCAACATTAACAACGGCATAGCCCTCTTTTTGAATTAACGCGTAGGTGCGCTGAAGCAGGATCTTACTATCGATATCCTTGAACTCGCTGCTGGTATCCGGGAAATGCACACCAATATCCCCCAGGCTCAATGCACCGAGCATGGCGTCACAAATCGCATGGAGCAGCACATCTGCATCGCTATGGCCCTTAGCCCCTTTATGATGGGGAATTTTGACGCCGCCTATCCACAGATCCCTGTTCTCTACCAGCTGGTGAAAATCTATCCCTGATCCGATTCTGTACATAATGGATAAAGATAAACAGCCGTAAGACAAAAAAAGTCCACCAGGTGGACTTTTTCGTTATCAAACTACAGTAAGATTGAAAATACGATGAGTAAGCGATACTGTTTACTCTATTGGAGATGCCCCGAAATCGAAGGTCAAACCAAAACGGATGGTGTTTGACAATGGATTCCTGTTCACTCCATTACCCGAAGGGATCAGGTAAGAGAAATTGAGTCCAAACATATTGTACTTGATTCCTGCACCCACGGTGAAATACTGCCTGTTGCCTTTTGTCTGGTCCTCGTGAAAATAACCTGCCCTGAAAGCGAACTGATCATTATACCAGTATTCTGCTCCAACGGAAAAATAAAACTCGCGAAGTTCTTCGCTGAATCCACCGGGTGCATCCGCAAACGAGGTGAACCAGCTGCTTACTACACCCTGCTCACGGTACTTGACCAGGCCCGCAGAGTCGCCAAGGGCCGGAGGTGTTGGCACAAGAAGCTTATTGATATCAAGGCCAAATGAGAGCTTATGGACTTCCTGAAAAGTCTTCGTGTATACGGCACCAAGAGACATATTAGCAGGAATGAAATCTCTCTGATTCGGATCATCGGTATACCCGATCTTGGAACCCAGGTTAGTTAACGCAACGCCGAAGTTCCAACCATTTCCGGTTTCTTCGGAGCCCGTATAATATAAACCGATATCGCCTGCTACGGCATTTCCAGCTTTATACGACACACCGTTTACGGCCTGTCCGCCAGCGAGGTTCGAGTTGATATAACGGAGTGCGAGACCCAGGGCCATCTTATCTGACAGTTTCCTGGAGTAGCCCAGATCAAATGAAAATTCACGGGGCCTGAAAGAGTTCAGGTCGTTGCCCAGGTTATCAGTAAACTGAATGTTACCCAAACTGAAATATCGCATACCAGCAGATATCGCCTGCTCATTGTCTTCCCCAAACTGGTGGTATCCTGCCATAGTAGCAAGGAATACGTCGTTCAGCCCGAGGTCCTTCAACCAAGGCGTGTAGGTAAGTCCGGCAGAAGATTTAGTTTTTGCAAACGGATATTTAGCAAGATTATAGAACTGGGAATTCACATCAGGTGCCGTGGCCGTTGCCAGTTCACCCATACCACCAGCCCTGGCATCAGGGGAGATCCGGAGAAAGGGTACAGCTGACGTGACCACATTAAGCTGATCAGTCTGGGCCTGGATAGTTCCTATAGCAATACAAATACTCACTGCTGATGCAGCAATACGCTTGATCAATGGTTTCATGAAAGTTTAAGTTTGGCTTTAGTGACTAAGAAAATTCGGGGTAGAGTTTATGCCATACTTTTATTTAGGAGGCTTAAAAATACAGTTTTTTAGATACTATCAAAGAATAACGAGCTTTTCCAACTTATGTTGCTGCCGCCCATCCCCTGTTTTCACCAAAACCTGGTACAAATAAACGCCCCTGCCCAATTTCGCACCATAATCGTCCCTACCGTCCCATTCCACCTCATCAGAACGGTTACCGGGGGTATTTATTGTTCTTGCTATGGTTTTCACCACTTTACCTGTTATGGTCATCACCCTGATGGTGACCATAAGGTCCTCTGAAGGCCGGTTATGTTCAAACCAGAAACTCGTTTTTGTGGTAAACGGATTAGGATAGTTCAACACATGTTTCAGCTGGAGATCCTCTTTTTTCACCACCTGGAACTCCAGGATATACTCGCTCGAGTTATTGAACACGTCCCAGACCCGGATCCGGATGCTGTGCATGCCAGGCTCCAGTTTAGGCAGCGGAAAGCGGATCGTCCCCGCCTGGTAGCTGCCGCTTTCGGCCTCATAGAAATCATTCAGCACGTACACATTACTGGTATTGTTATCCAGCACGGCGGTCATATCATGGCCGATCCCGGTACCTACTGTATTCAGGCCGGACGAATCACTGAGTTTAATGATCAGCACCGGCGTTTCGTTCACCAGTCCCCCGTTCACAAATTTCTCATCATTCAGAAAAGCCCTGATCCCCGGACCGGTCCCATCGTCCTTTACCTCGTTCCCTAATCCCCCGACAAAATATCCCGTTTCCGCACCTGCCGCATCAACCAGGCTGTTATCTGCATAATAACTTAGCTTACCCTTGCCGGTTCGGAGGTCGATATCTTTTGGAACGATGAATGTGAAGCTGAAGCGCCCACCCTGTACCCTCGCTTTACCATTGTAAATCAGGTTCTGCTGCTGCTCGAATACAGTCTTAATACTACCGGGATCATTGCCCCTGGTACTCACCTGTTGCACTTTATCAAAGAAAGAAGGATAGACGGTACCATTGAAATCAGACATTAACAGCCCGTTATCGTCCCGCACCTCACCGGCAATGGTGTACCTGTTGAGCGCTTTGATGGTATCGGTGAATGAAGATGCCGAAACGCCGTTGATGATGGTGGTGGCCACCCGGTATCGGGGATAACCCAGTGTTAAAGCAGGATCCCCCAACAAAGTGAATTTGCGGTTATTAAGTATGTCTGAAGTAGTCTGGTAAGTAAAGTTCTTGGCCCTTTTCACAGCTTCCCCCAGGCTCAGGTAGCTGCCATCGGGATTCCTCGTGAGGGCCGTGGAGATGTAATTATTGTTCATGATCCGGTTGGAAAATGCAAAAACCAGCCGTGTTGTAGTCATTAGTGCAATGCCCCCACTACGGGGCTTCAATATGATGTGTTCGCCGATGGATCTTACGCCGGGGTTATCAAAAGGCGCGAAATCACAGGTGGCCGTTATGAACAAAGGCAGCTTCTGGTCATTGTTCCAGCTGTCCACCATGGATTCCTCGAGGATGGCTTCCTGGGCCAGCCGCCTGTTGCCGCCATGACCGCTGTAGTTCCAGATCAGGTTCCCGGTGAACATCTTCCTGTTGATGGCTTCATTTACCTGTGGATACCTGGCGCCACCTGCCCCGCTCTCCTGAGCAAAAGCATCGAGGTATATCTTCCCGATGTTGATGTCCGGGTTTGAAGCGCGCGCCGCAGCCGAGATCAATTCGGCGTCCTGCAAATGCAGGTTCTGGTCCTCGTCATCCGCAATGATGCTACCCTGGGTTCGCCATGGACCGAAAGACTTGACATAGCTGAAGATTTTGTCTGTGTAAGCCCTTGCTTCGGCCGGGGTAGCGGCGGGTATTCTACCAATTCCGATATCCAGGTAATTGTTTATTGTGGCCGCATTGATGTCTTCATTGTCGTCCAGGAAACCGAAAAAATCATCCGATGTATGGGTTGTAAGCGGATCCAGCGAAAAAGCAGACTGATACGCTGGCACACGGGCCAAACGATCCGCATTCGTCTTATAATCATAGGACGCATCGCCCAGCAGCAAGAGGTACCTCGGTCTTTTTGTACTGTCGTTCCCCGCCCTGTCGTAGTGCATCTTCACAAAATCCCTGATGGCGGCGGGATCGGGAGAGCCCGATGAGAATTCCTGGTATACCTGTTCCACGTCCACGACCAGGGGTTCCAGGTTATCGCGTTCCTTGTGGAATCTGCCGATGCGTTCCGCTTCAGTAACCAGGGAAGGATGGGTAATGATCAGGAATCCGGGATTGGTTGGTGCATGCAGGTTCTGATTGGGGATCCGGCCTATGACCAGGGGCAGCTGGTGGCGATCAGGAGCAAATGAGATATACTCCCGCTGCACAGTGCAATCATTACTGAACTGAAGGCCTTGCACGGACCTGTTCACCGGGTGTTCAGTAACATTAAATGGATCAGTGATCTCCCAAACCCTTGTACCTATAGGGGCTGCTTCGAGGGAATAGCGTACGGCGGAAAAACGACCCACCAGTGAACGGTCGCGGAACACCATGGATCCGAGGCCGGTCATGTCCAGCCTTCTCCGGAACATGAGTTCAAATCTATTCAGCCAGCCCTGCCCATTGACACTGCCCGGGTAGAATGTGAAAGCCAGTTTGAGATCGGATCCCGGAGCGGTGGTATTGGTGGTCTGCGATGCCGGCGTGGCCACCGGTTCGTAGGCAACACCGGGCAAAGCGGCCAATTGAAGCTGCTGTACAACATTGTTATTCAGCCTCACCTCAAAGCGGCTACCCTGACCGGCAGATCGGGCAATAAGATCGGAATGGAGCGTGAGCGGAGCGCCTGCAACGGCGTTTTTCAGGGAAATATCAAACTCCCTGGTGATCTGTCGCCCTTGGCCGGTTCCAAATTCCTCCCCATACCATTCCTTGCCGCTGTTCAGGAAATTGACCTGGTCGAGCTCATGGGCATAGTACTCGTCATATTCATTAACTACCGCCGTTGCTGCCGGATAAGACACCGAAACGATCCTTTTGCCGGTTCCGCCCACCGTGATAAAATACCAGGCACTGTCGGCGTACAGGTTATTCTGGAACCTGTATCGGTTGGCCTGGGTGTCGAACGCCCATCTGTCTGGTCCGGGGGCATAAAAAAGGAAATAATCGTTGCCAGAGAAAGTCCCGTCGCCCCCATCGTCCACCCAGATAGCGTTTTCCCTGAGATCGTCGGCCCTCGGCGCGGCGTTTTGTTCTGGCAGCATTTGGCCGCCGTTGCCAAAAAGCCTGATCTGTGAAGAAGGAATGGGTAAGGTCAGCCCAACCCTGGAAAGCATAGAAGCATCAACCTTGTGAATGCCCCTGGAAGATATGGACATCCTGTACCAGGCTCCTGTGGATAAAACGCTGTTGGACGCATATTGCCTCTGGCCCTGCCCAGGGAGCGGGGTCAGGAAGGTCAAAATCAACAGCAGGCAGGACTGCAAGAGGATGCGCATCCTTTCAAAATTAGCATTTAGTAAACATTAATTGTTTGGAAAACAAGGGCCTGGGATACGATAAAACCTATAAATTCGCAGTTCAGTGTAATATTTTCAGTGGGCGCGGGTACAATATTCTGATAACACAGCTCGTTATCCACTAGTTAAATCCAGCAAAATGCAGAAGACAAGCATGAAAAACCTTTTTGTACTACTTGCGGCCGTATCCCTCTTAGCATCCTGTAAGAACGGAATGTTCGGCAAGAAAAAGCACGATAAGTCCACCGTTACCGGATGGAACTACGATGACAAGAATATGGGCGGTTACAATGTTTCCAAAGAAAGGGAACAGAAAACCGGTCCCGGCCTCGTATTTGTTCAGGGCGGTACTTTTACAATGGGTGCCACTGAAGAAGACGTTATGGGCGACTGGAACAACGTACCCCGAAGGGTTACGGTGTCATCGTTCCTGATCGACCGTACCGAGGTGGCGAACGTTCACTATCGTGAATACCTGTACTGGCTGGAAAACGCTTTTGATGATCCCCAGTATTCCAATGTAGTGGAAGGCGCAAAGCCTGACACCCTGGTCTGGAGGTCTGAGCTGGCTGCCAACGAGCCACTGGTAGAATACTATTTCCGCCATCCTTCCTACAACTACTATCCTGTGGTAGGTGTAAACTGGAGGCAGGCTAGTGATTTCTGTCTTTGGAGGAGCAACCGCGTAAACGAATTGATCCTGACAGAAAAAGGATACATTAACAAAAATCAACTGAAGAGCCTGCAGGGCCAGGGTGAAGAGAACTTCACCACCAAGTCATATTTGCTCGGACTCTATTCTCCCCAGCCTGGAAAGCCCAGCGCGAAAAAGAATCCATTGCTCGATGCGAACGGCAAACCACGTAACTACGTGAAGTTTGAAGATGGCTACCTGTTGCCCGATTATCGCCTGCCAACAGAAGCCGAGTGGGAATACGCTGCATATGGCCTGATCAACCAGAACCCGAAGACCAAGAAAAAAGAAGGTAAGCGTGGCGAGGAATTGATCATGAACAAACAAGTGTATACCTGGGGTAATAACGTGAACGGCCTTCGTGAAACACGCAGTGGCACATGGCAGGGTAAATTCATGGCCAACTTCAAAAGAGGCTCTGGTGACAACATGGGTGTTGCAGGTGGTCTGAATGATAACGCAGCGATCCCAGGTCCTATCGAAGCTTTCCTTCCCAACGGATTTGGACTGTATAACATGTCCGGTAACGTGAACGAGTGGGTAGCCGACGTATTCCGCCCAATGTCTAACATGGATGTGGATGATTTCAATCCATACCGTGGTAATCAGTTCAAGAAGCTTTATAAGAACGAAAACGGCGAGTTCGAGCGCGACAGCCTTGGACGAGTGAAATACACCAACGTAACAGACGAAGAATCAAAGAACAGGAGAAACTACCAGCGTGGCAACGTGATCAACTACATGGATGGCGACTCTGCTTCCATGGTGATGTACGGTTACGCAAAAACTTCACTGATCAGCGATAAGTCAAGGGTTTACAAAGGCGGAAGCTGGAACGACCGCCCTTATTGGCTGAGCCCTGGCACACGCCGTCACCTGGAAGAAGACCAGGCTAGTGCTACCATTGGTTTCCGTTGTGCGATGGACCGCGTAGGCAGCCAGGAAGGCAATGGCTTCAAGAATGGCCAGCACTTCGGCAAGAGAAGGCAGAACACAAGAAAGCAATAATCATTCCTGAACATCTTATATCGAAAGCCACCTCCGGGTGGCTTTCTTGTTTTCAGGGATGAAAAGGCTTTTCCCCGACTGATGGGACCATGCCGGTTTAATATGGGTTGTTAGCCGATAGTCCCCGGCCTCCTTATCTTTGCCATATGATTGCAGCGCTTTACGAAGTTTTCAAGAAACACCCCAGCGTCAAAACGGACACCCGCAAGCTTGAACCGGGAGATATATTCATTGCCTTAAAAGGACCCAATTTCAACGGCAACCGATTTGCCGCACAGGCACTGGAAACAGGAGCCGCCGCCGTAGTGATCGACGAAGACCAGGGCCTGACAGATCCACGCGTATTTCTTGTTGAGAACGCGCTGGCAACCCTGCAGCAACTCGCGTTACACCACAGGCAACAACTCAGTATCCCCTTCCTGGCCATCACGGGCAGCAATGGTAAAACAACCACCAAGGAACTGGTATATGCTGTTCTTCAGTCAACGTATAAAACAACTACTACGCAGGGGAACCTGAATAATCATATTGGCGTTCCCCTTACCATTCTCAATGTGCCCTTTGACGCGGAGATGGCAGTGATTGAAATGGGCGCCAACCACCAAAAAGAGATTGAAAGCTACTGCTCCTATACCCTGCCCACCCATGGCATTATCACCAATTGCGGCAAAGCACACCTTGAAGGTTTCGGTGGTATTGAAGGCGTCAGAAAAGGCAAAGGTGAATTGTACGATCACTTGCGCGCTAACGAAGGCACTGCCTTCGTGATGTGGGACTATGATTATTTCCACGGCATGAGTGCAGGCATCAAAAACATCATCACCTACGGGACACATGATGCTGAATTTACCGGCACGGTCGTACAAAGTGAACCTTTCCTGGTAGTAAACATGGAAAAAGGAACTTCACTGACTACGATCTCTACCCATCTTGTGGGCGACTATAACCTTCCCAATGTATTGGTCGCAGTTACTGTAGGGACATACTTCCATGTGCCCGCAAAAAACATCACAACAGCCATTGAAAACTACCACCCCAACAACAGCAGGTCGCAGTTGCTGAAGAAGGACAGAAACACATTCATACTGGACGCATATAACGCCAACCCCAGCAGTATGCGGGCAGCCATTGAAAACTTCGCCAGGCAAAATCATCCGGCAAAGTATGTGTGTATCGGTGGCATGATGGAATTGGGCGAAGATAGCCTGAAGGAGCACGACGCTATTGTGGAACTCCTCAGGCAGCATACCTGGAAAGATGTGTTATTGGTAGGAGGCGACTTTGAACACGTTGATCATCACTACAGATACTTCCCAAATTCGGGCGAAGCGGCAATATGGCTGAAAAAGCAGCATTTGGAGGATGGCCTGTTTTTGATCAAAGGCTCGCGGAGTATGAAAATGGAACTTGTGATGACCGCATTTGAACAATAACATAAACTGATGGATAATCTGAAGCCCGGAAGACCGAACTATCTTGTGAGTACAGTTGATAACCGCTGCCCCAGGTGCCGCACAGGAAAAATATTTACCTCTTCCAATCCTTACGATCTCAAGAATACAGTAAAGATGCACCCGCAATGCCCGGTTTGCGGTCAACCTACAGAGATCGAAGTGGGCTTTTACTATGGTACAGGATACGTGAGCTATGCGCTTACCGTGGCCTTCAGTGTAACTACACTCCTGATTTGGTGGATGATCGTGGGCCTCTCTACTGACGACAATCGTTTCTTCTGGTGGCTGGGCACGAACGCTGTAATGATGATCCTACTGCAGCCGCTCCTCATGCGGCTGTCGAGGAGTCTCTGGCTTTCCTGGTTTGTTTCCTATGACCCTGACTGGCGCAAAAACAAAATCACCTCTCTTGACCGTGTGATCCCCGGCCAAATGGAAAAATAAACATGATGTCTAAGGATCAGGGAATTAAAGACATCCATGAAGCCTGAAGGCGTTATCGGTCAGGCCGGTTTCTGGTAACCCTCCTTCAACTCCCGGAGGGTTTTCCGAAATTCTGTTGCAAGGTTCTTATCCAACACGCTCAACCAGATCATCAGGCCCCCAAGTACAAGCATTTGAAATCCGGGAATGATATAACGGGGAAATTCAAAGATAGTTTTACCGGCAAGCATATTGAATACCACCAGGACCGAAACGACAGCAACCAGCACCGCGACCCGCCACCAGTTGTTCGCAAACATAATCTCCATGGCGTAAAGAAAAACCTGTAAAGACATCATGAGAAACAGGAAAGCGATCACGGGAACATGCCAGTATTGCTCTGCTGTTCGCACACGAAACAAAATAACACCCAGAACGATGAGCACGATCCCGGTAACCAGCTCGGGCAAAATACGGCCCCTGTCCTCCCCAAAAAAATACTTGTACATATAAAGGATGCCGTACCATAATGAGAACATTCCGGTTACGTTCAGCAACTGCTGAAAGTCCTCTATCGGTCTCAAAAAAACGAACAGACCAGCAGGATCAGGATAGAGCCCTGGATCAGCAATAAGGTGGAATTATGGATCCTGTTCTTCGGCATAGCGGGAACAAAAACAAAACTATTTACCTCACCATTATTTCGCCGGATTTGTCGTTGGGGCAATCATTGTGTCAATTGTTGAAGATGAAACATCTTGCTGGCATTTATTACCCATATAATATGAGATCGTCCGGCTCTGTCACTCCTTTCAGTACCGGCTACTGATAAAGGAATGACAAATAAATGACATAAGAATTAACCGATAACTGCCGACAGCCGTCAATTGACCTGACCCCCCAATACCATATCCGCCGCTTTCTCACCGATCATGACGCATGCTGCGTGCGTGTTACCGGAAACAATAGTGGGCATGATCGAAGCATCCGCAACACGCAAACGTCCAACTCCTTTGACCCTCAGTTGATGATCAACCACGGCTGAGTCGTCCGCACCCATTTTACAGGTGCCGACAGGATGATATAAAGTCTCCAGGCTTTTTTTGATATGCTCGATCAGTTGCTCATCCCCGACGGGCATTACCGGAAAATTGATACCGCCTGAACAATGTTGTCGCATGGCAGGAGAAAGGGCAATGTCCATACTCTTACGCATCCCCTTGATCAGCACCCCCAGGTCATCAGGTTCACTGAGCAGGTTGGGTTGGATAAGCGGGCTGTCCATCGGATCACTGCTCTTCAGCCCAATAAAGCCGCGGCTTTTAGGCCGGATCAGGATGGAAAGAATGCCATAGCCATCCCGCCTGGAATAGGTGCTGAGGTCATAGATATCAGTGGAGTAATCAGGTGAAATTCCTATCGGCACAAAATGGAACTGGATGTCGGGCCGGAGCATCCCGGGTTCTGTGCAATAAAACGCGTTGGCCTCTAGCGGACTGTTGCAAAGCGGGCCCCGTTTCAGAAACAGATGTTGCAACAATGACTTTATTTTCCCATAGGGCTTCAGAACAGAGTTGCCAGTGGGTATATCAGCATTTCCGCTGACACCACTCCAGACATGGTCCTGCAGGTTCTTCCCCACCCCGGGCAAATCCTGTTTCACTTCGATGCCCCATTTCATCATCTCTGCCGCATCCCCGATCCCTGAAAGCATCAGGATCTGGGGCGATTGAATGGCACCGGCCGATAAGATAACCTCCCTGTTACAACTGACCGTCTCGGATTTCCTTTCATTGTTGATAAACTCCACTCCCTTTGCTTCCCCACTTTCTAAAAGAATCCGGGATACCCGGCAGCCTGTTCTAATCGTGAGATTCTTCCTGCCAAGGACAGGCTTCAGAAATGCAACGGCCGCGCTATGACGTTGCCCGTTCCGGATATTGAACTGCAGCATGTGGGCGCCCAGCTGTTCTTCACCATTATAGTCTCCGTTTTTGGGAATGCCTACCTGGGAGCAGGCTTCAACAAAGCAGGCACCTAAGGGCGAAGGCTGCCGGGCATAGGCAACATGCAGGGGCCCCGAACGCCCATGATATCTTCCTTCCAGGTTCTGGTTGCACTCTGACTTCAAAAAATAGGGCAATACATCCTCATAACCCCAACCTTTGTTGCCAAGTGCCTCCCACTCGCTATAATCATGCTTATTTCCCCGTACATAGGCCATGGCATTGGTGCTGCTGGATCCTCCAAGAACCTTGCCCCGTGGAATATAGATCTTGCGGTCATCAACGTGCTCCTGCGGTTCTGTCCAGAACTGCCAGTCCACATCGCTACGGTGCAACATGCCATAGGCCCCGGGAATATGTACCTCGGGCTTCTTATCCGGCTTACCGGCTTCTAGCAGCAGAACAGTTACTGATGGATCTGCAGACAAGCGGTTCGCCAGTACACAACCGCTTGAACCTGCCCCGATGATGATATAATCATAGCCCATGCCTAAATGTACAAAACCATTGTTTAACTGCGATCTGCATGACGGAGGTCATCGTATGATTTTTACAGCGGCCGTACCTTAGATTAATGGCATATATCGATTACTATAAGATCCTGGGCGTAGACAAGCATGCCTCCCAGGATGAGATCAAGGCCGCATACCGGAAACTGGCCCGGAAAATGCATCCTGACCTCAATCCGGACGACAAAGACGCCCACAGGAAATTCCAGCAGATCAACGAAGCCAACGAAGTATTGGGCGATCCCGAAAAACGAAAAAAATACGACCAGTATGGTGAACACTGGCAGCATGCGGAAGACATTGAAAAGAACAGGGCCAGGCAGCAGCAGTACGAACAAAAGGGATTCAGCGGCGATATGCATGAAGGGGAATTCTCTGATTTCTTTGAGTCCCTGTTTGGCCAGGCAACCGGAGGTGGCCGGCGTGGCGGGAATGTAAAATACAGGGGCCAGGATTACAATGCGGAGCTTTTGCTGGGTTTACGCCAGGCCTATACCACCCATCAGCAAACCATTACGGTCAATGGCCGTAACCTGCGGATCACCATCCCTGCAGGTGTAGAAAATGGCCAAACCATCAGGCTTAAGGGCCAGGGAGGACCAGGCGTAAATGGCGGCCCTAACGGCGATCTCTATATTACGTTCGCGATTGAGAACGACCTCATGTTCCGGAGGGATGGAAACGACCTCTATGCCACTGTTGACCTGGATCTTTACACGGCTGTACTCGGCGGGGATGTGTTGCTGGATACATTTTCCGGCAAGGTCAAACTCAAAGTAAATCCGGAAACACAGAATGGCACTAAAATCCGGCTGAAAGGAAAGGGCTTCCCGCTATACAAACAGGAAGGATCGTTCGGTGATCTTTATGTGACCTACCAGATCAGGATCCCCACAGCATTAACTGAACAGCAGCGGGAGCTGTTTGTCCAATTGTCAAAACTTCAAAGTCAAAGCCATGGATGAGCATACCATGATCCGTATCGAACATTTTTGTATGGTCTACGATGTAGATCCCGCATTTATCCATACCCTGGGCGAGTGGGGCATGGTTGAGATCGTGGGTGAAGATTTTATTTCAACGGGAGACCTGGACCGGCTTGATAAACTGATGCGTTTGCACCGGGACCTGGATCTGGATGCCAGTGGCATCGAAGCGGTTGAATACCTGCTGCAAAAGATCTCCGCCATGCAAAAAGAGATCCTCAACCTGAAGAACCGCCTGAAGATCTACGAGTAGGCCCCGTTCAGAAAATCTCTTTGTAACATTGCTTCTCAATCAAAGCCATGAAGATTTTTTCAGACCCACGGATCACCATCGCAGACGAAGCAGATATCCCTTCTATTGTGGCATTGTTGAACATCAGCTATCGCGGGGAAGAATCGCGGAAGGGCTGGACCACGGAAGCAGACCTCATTTCGGGAGAGATCAGGACCAACCAGGAAAACCTTTCTGATGTCTTGCGGGAGCCGGGAAGTGTTATGCTGACCTACAAAAATGATGAAGGTCTTTTACAGGGATGCGTCAACCTGAAAAAGCATGGCGACAGCATGTACCTGGGGATGTTCAGTGTAACGCCATCGCTGCAGGGCGGCGGCATCGGTAAAAAAATCCTGGCTGCTGCGGAGGAATATGCGCAAAGTGTACAATGCAGCTCCATGTATATGCATGTCATTTCCCTTCGTTCAGAACTGATCAGCTGGTATAAACGCCGGGGCTACAAAGAAACCGGAACAGTCATCCCCTTCCCGGAAGACGGGCTGACGGGCAAGCATCTTCGCCACCTTGAGTTCCTGGTACTCAAAAAGAGCGTTTAATAGCGTCAATTCAAGGAAAGATCGTACATTTGCTACCCCCGGAGGGGTGCAGGAGTGGTTGAACTGGCACGCCTGGAAAGTGTGTATACTCGAAAGGGTATCAAGGGTTCGAATCCCTTCTCCTCCGCAAATGGATAAGCCCCGCTAAGCGGGGTTTTTTGTTTTAGCTTGACAGCCAAACCTGTTTGAGTTGGAGCGATGAAATAAAAAACCGTGAGCGCGAAGCGCGAGGGCTTATCCATTTGACGTCCCCCCACCCGGGAATCATGAAATAATCCCAGGGACGATAAGTGAGTATGCGGGCAACATGTTATCTTGAACTCCATGCGACACTTATCTATACGATTGATTGGCGCGATAGCCTTCATATGCTTAAGCATCATGGCTATTGCCCAAAAATGGAAGTCGGCTGACTTCTCACTGCCCCTAAGCGCGATCGTCTCCGCCCCGCAACATATTTGGGTGACCAGCGGCTACTCCAACGTGAAGCCAACTTTGCATACGGTCTGTGGTGTAAAGGACTTTTTCTCTCCCCCCTTATCCACCAGCGGGTTTGATATGAAGATGCGTTTTGAAGGCGACGGATTCGTCATCAACGACAATGGCGAGTTCTGGGGACAGTCATCGATCTACACCCAGGGCACCTGGTATCCGGATGCCATTGTCCGGAACGGAACCTATCACCGTTATGTATCCGGCAACCTGGTCTCGCTGGGATTTCAGTCAACGCTGGTACCCCTCTATGGCAGGTCTGGTTTCATTTTGAAAACCATCGTGACCAATCGCGGATCTTCACCACTTCGCCTGAAAGCTACTCCGGTGATCGACCCCGGGATCTTGCAATACACGCCCCTGGACAAATGGGGGTTCAGCCCGCCAAATACAAAACCTGAAACCAGGAAAACCGGTGAAGGAACATGGTCATCTGAAAAAGTCTCCCTGCAACTGTTGCAGAACGACAGCGGATTCCATCAACTCGCCGCTTCCGGAAGCACCACATTCTATACCGTTCTCCTGCTTGCCCATGTGGATGAACCCGCGGTCCATGCGGTAGATTTCGAGTCCCTCATCCATACTTCTTCCAGTGCCTGGCAGCGAAGGCTTGACAAACATCTTGCATCCGTACCCCAACTGAAAAGCAACGTAGAGGGCTTGGACAATTACTATAGACGATCGCTGATCAGTGGGTTGGTTTGCGTTTGGGAGAAGCCTGAATTCATTATAAATCCCCACATAGCCACTGCAGGCATGGATGGCGGCGGCTTAAACACCTACCTGTGGGATGCCGGATACGTATCGAGGATGCTTACCCTGATGTTTGGCGAGCATGCAGAAACACTTGCCCGACAATTGGCAAAGGTCAGGCTGGATAGTTTCTATTCCTATACGGTAAGTGGCAAGGGGACGGGCGTCTCGTATTCTTACAGTACCTGGGCATTTATGAATATGGTATGGCAATTGGCCCAGCAGCGCGGGTTTAACAGGACATTATTTGATGAAGCCAAACGTCTGGTGCTGGCGCAGGAAGCCCTGCCAACACGCAATGGTCTGATTGACTTTGGAAAACAACATAACCTGCTGGAAATGCGTAACGCAGGCTATGAGCATTATGTGGCCAGTCCCAATGCAGAACGAGCGGTAAACCTTCAACGTCTGGCCGCACTCAATGACATGAGCGGTGGCAGCAGAGAAGAAAGTGCAGCCTGGCGAGAAAAAGCAACGGATATCATTGCTGCTGTTCGTAAGGAGTTGTGGGACGAAAAAGCGGGATGGTTTGCCTCAGTATATCCGGATGGACGTCGCGAAATGGTATACTCCATTCAAATGTTCGATGTCATCCATGCGGGCGCTACTACTCCGCCTATGACTGAGCGAATGCTGCAACATTTGGTGCAGGGTAAGTTTTTGTTTCCGTATGGAATATCCAGTGTAAGCAAAGAAGATAGTCTGCGTTATGAATACAATGACACGGATTGGGGTGGCAGTGGGGCGTATACAGGTGATGGCCCCCAATTGGCCAGCATCCTTTATCACCTGAATAAACCAGCATTGGCCTATGAAGTGCTGCAGAGCTATTTCTGGATGGGTAAGCACCTGGCTTATTCCCCCAGGAGCTCTATGCGGATAAACCAGGCAGTCCTGCCCATAAACGGAGTAATATCGTCTCCGGTTTAGCAGGAGCGGAAACCATTCTTTTTGAACTGGTAGGAATTGAACCGCGGGCCGATGGAACCTTATGGCTGAATCCGCAACTGCCGCCAAAGGCCAGTATTTCCGTAAAAGGACTGACTTACAAAAACCATAAATTGGATATAGACTTCAAGGCTGGGATGATGACGGTCATACTGGATGGCAAAAAAACTACGAGGGCACTGTCAAGCGAATGAAGCTGAGCGGAATATGATCTGAACCAGGCATTCATGCAACAATCCATATTACAAGTCACCGACCTTACTGTCCGCCTCGGAGGATCCCCCGTCCTTGACCACATCTCATTTGCACTTGCACAAGGCGAGTGCCTTGCCATCACTGGTCCTTCCGGCAGCGGAAAAACAACTTTGCTCAAAGCGCTGGCTGCGCAGATCCAGTACTCCGGTCAGGTCCGGTTTCACACCCAACAGGGAAATAGACCAAGGATAGCGATGATCACCAGGCAGCACCAGTTTACCAACCTCTCCAATATCTCTTCCTTTTATTACCAGCAACGATTCAATTCCTTTGATTCCGAAGATGCCAGAAAACTGGAAGATGAGTTAAGGGCAACCCGTGCGGAGCCGGCAGACATCGAACAACATCTCCACCAGTTTGGATTGGCCCATGTCAGAAACTCACCTCTCATCCAATTATCGAACGGTGAACATAAACGGTTCCAACTGGCCAGGGCCCTACTTCAAAAACCTGAGTGGGTACTGCTTGACAACCCGTTCACGGGCTTAGACAAGCAAGCCCGAAAACTACTTGACACCATCCTCTCCAAACTGGTGCAGCAGGGCCTGCACGTTGTATTGGTGACCGGCACTTCCGAAATACCCGAGGTGGTTACCCATACCGCCTTGCTTGACCAGGGAAAACTGGTTGCATTTTTCCCCAAAGGCTCGCAACCCCTCCCATCGTTGGTAAACAAATGGATGCCGACAGGATCAGTACTGACCGGCATCCCATCGGCATACCAATTTCCCGCATTCACTATTGCAGTAAAGATGGTCAACACCACCGTATCGTACGGTGGAAAGAAAATCCTGGATGATATCAACTGGGAAGTGAAAAACGGCGAATGCTGGAATGTAGCCGGTCACAACGGTTCCGGCAAGTCCACGCTGATCTCGCTGATCAACGGGGACAATCCCCAGGCCTTCGCTAACGAGATCTACCTGTTCGACAGACGAAAAGGCAGTGGGGAAAGCATATGGGATATCAAACGAAAAACAGGATTCATATCGCCCGAACTCCATCATTATTTTGATGCCTCTGCAAACTGTTTCAACATCGTGGCGTCGGGCTTATTTGACACCATCGGACTATTCCGCCAACTAAATCCTGTACAACAACAGTTGACGGAGGCATGGATGGAATACATGCAGGTAGGCAGGCTCTCGAAAAGACTTTATCATACCTTATCAGATGGCGAGCAGCGTCGCGTTTTGCTGACTCGCGCCCTGGTGAAGAACCCACCCCTATTGCTGCTTGACGAACCCTGCCAGGGACTCGACAGCCTGGCCACTTCGCAGTTTTTGCATCTGATCAACCATATCTGCATTCATCTGAACAAAACAATGATCTACGTCAGCCACTATGATGCGGAGATACCGGCCTGTGTAAACCAACGCCTTATTCTTAGCCACGGCAAGGTGCTTTAATAACAGACCAGTAACAAATAATAGTTTAACTTTATGTTCTATGAAGCATGGATCATTCAAAAAAATATATAGCGTTTTATATCACTTTATCTTCCTGTTCCTGGCCTTCTCCGTGCTGATTCGAACATAGCTTTTGATATGGTCTGTTTCAAAAACAAGTTTTACCTTTCTTTCTTTGATTAAGATCTACGGATTTGGCATTCTGTATGACTTTGGCGTTGCCTTATTCATTGTACTCCCTTATAGCATCTACCTGAATCTATTGCCTCAGAAATGGAGTAACACCTCATTCAACATAGGCATTACATATGGCGCTTTTTTCCTGGCCACTATGATTTCGATGTTTTCTTTTTTGCCGAATTGACTTTTTGGGGAGAGTTTGAAAGCAGATTCAACTTTATAGCTGTTGATTACCTCGTATACACTTACGAAGTAGTTAAAAATATCAATGAATCGTACCCTATACCGATCCTAACCGCCGTTATTCTTTCAATCACCCTTGCTATTACCTACCTGTTCACCAGGAAACGATATTTTGAAGAAAGTTTTTCAGGATCACTTCCATTTGGAACAAGGACAGCAGTTACTATTGCGACTATTTCGATGGCTGCCATATATAGTTTGTTTATCAGTAACAGTTTGCCTGAGTCAGGAAACAACCGCTATCAACAGGAGCTTTCCAAAGCCGGTATTTACTCCTTTTTTTCCGCATTTAAAAACAACGAGCTTAACTATGACGACTTTTATAAAAAAGTAAACCAACAAGAAGCTTTGGAAGAAGTCAGGAAAGAACCGGGAGATGAAAATGCGTTTTTTTTAAATGAGACCGGGATCAACAGACTGGTGAATAACTCCGGGACGATAACCCGACCCAATGTGATCATGATTACCATTGAAAGTCTTAGCGCTGACTTTATGGAACATTTCGGAAACAAGGATCAAATCACACCGGTACTGGATTCCCTCTGGAATGAAAGCATTGTTTTCACTAATCTGTACGCTACCGGCACCCGAACAGTCAGAGGCATGGAGGCCCTCACACTTGCCGTACCTCCTACGCCCGGTAGCAGCATAGTCAGGAGACCAGACAATGAGCATCTGGCTACTATTGGATCAATATTCCGCCAGCAGCATTACACTACATCGTTTTTTTACGGAGGTGACGGATACTTTGATAACATGAATCACTTCTTTGGAAACAATGGCTATGAGATACATGACCGGGGAAGAACCATAAGCCGATCCGAAGAGTTTGCAACATCAAGGGAAATCATTCCTGACAGCCTCGTAGAATTCGAGAATGCCTGGGGCATTAGTGATGAGGACTTGTACGAAGCTGTGCTCCGGGATGCTGATAACAAGTATAAGAAAGGAGAACTCTTCTATAACTTTGTAATGACTACTTCCAATCACAGGCCATATACATACCCGGCCGGGAGAATCAATATCCCTTCAGGCAGCGGCCGAAACGGTGCGGTAAAATACACAGATTATGCAATAGGCAAACTCCTTCTACAGGCGAGCAAGAAACCCTGGTACTACAACACAGTGTTTATTCTTGTTGCTGATCACTGCGCAAGTAGCGCCGGAAAAAACGAAATAGATATTTCAAAATACCATATTCCCGCTATCATTTTTGATCCCAGAAACCACAGTCATAAGACTATCGATAAAATGTGCAGCCAGATCGATCTCTACCCTACTTTATTTAACATGCTTCACTGGAACTATAAAAGTACACTTTTTGGGAAAGATGTTTTGTCAAGCTCTTATCATTCCCGCATTTATGTGGGCACATATCAAAAACTTGGTTACCTGATGGATGATACGCTGGCTATACTTTCACCATTAAAGAAAGTGGACCATTACCTGTATAATCCCCAGACCAACACACAAGCCCCTGTACATGCCAGCGTACAGTTCGATAAAAAAGCCATCGCAAACTATCAGACTGCCTACCACCTGTTTAAACACGGCGGCTTTAAGCTTTAATCATCGATTTTCAATCTGCTTTCTACAAAAATTCCAAATTGATCCAAAAAATAGCCAGGCACAATTGGTTATTTGGCATCGGCATTTCTGAATCATCAGGCAGGGATAAGTGAAAATTATTGCTTAATTTTTGCGTCCTTAGAACATGAGCCCGAAACACAAACTCAAGGACCTGGCAAAAATGCTGAACATGTCACCTTCAACGGTGTCAAAGGCATTGAACGATTACCCGTCGATCAGTGATATCACGCGCCAAAGGGTGAAGGAACTGGCGAAAAAACTCAATTTTATCCCTGACCAGACCGCGATCTCATTTAAGAGTAAAAAGAGCTTCAGCATAGGTGTCATCATTCCTAACCTGCTTGACCAGTTTTACACCCTGGCGGTAAGTGGTATCGAAGAATATGCCATGGCCAATTCCTATAAGGCGATCATCAGCCAGCATTACGAAGACCTGCAGCGTGAGATCGAGATCACAGAGATGATGAGTAAGTACCGGGTTGATGGACTCATCGTGTCCATTACCAAGAACACCACCAACTTCGATCATTTCAAGCGACTGGAAGACTCCGGGATCCCGGTCGTTTATTTTGTAAGAAGACCCGCTGATTTTCCCTGCTTCAATGTAACCAGCAATGTGTATAAGGGAACAGTGGATGCGGTGAATTTCTTAGTGAAAAAAGGGCATAAAAGGATCGCGCTTATTTTGGGGCCTCCGAGTTTGCTGACCACGAAAGAAAGATATAACGGATATGTGGACGGACTAAAGGTAAATAATATTCCATTTGACAAAAGCCTGCTCTACTCCTCGGACCTATCCACAACCAGTACCATCAGGGCCGTGGATAAACTGTTGAGCCTGCGCGACATTCCCAATGCTGTGATCGCATTTAAAGATTACATCGCCATGGATGCTATGCAGTATATCAAAACCCTCAAGAAAACATCTTACAGAAAGATAGAGTTCGTTGGATTTGGCAATTTGCCGATGTTGAAATACCTGGACACCCCGCCCCTCGCTTCCCTCGAGGAGCAGTGTTCACATATTGGCAGCCGCTCTGCAGAACTGCTGATGAAAAGGATCCGAAACGAAGATCAAAAACTCCCGCCCGAATCCATCCAGTTCGACTGCACGCTGAAGGAACTCAAATGAACATGCTTCAGCCGCTGGTTGACCCCGGTACCGAAAATTACTTCAGTCGCTGGCTGATCTTTCCGGCGGAGAAATCGTTCCAAAGACGATCTGCCACAACCTTATCCATCATACTGCCGTTGTAGACCAGCATCCTGTATTTAAGCACATAGGTCTTGCCGGGTTCCAGACGCCAGTCCTTGTTTTTAGTAGGTGAAAAATTGGCAAACATATCCCCCCTGCCGTTTGAATTTTCCGGCCAGATGCGTAATGGTTCCGGATGGTTAAAATTGGAGGGATGTGAGAACCAGATCATCCCGCCTTTCTCATTACCCAGTGCGCCTTCTACAACTACCCATTTTGCCAGGGATCCATCGGCTTTAGCCTTGTTAAGGCCTTCCGATGTCAATACCGCAGAGTTCTCTTTGTTCCATTCTTCCGTGCATCTCCACCCGAGCCCCCCATAACGGTATTCCTTCAACACAACCGGGCTATCTGTGGCAGGTTTCAATACAATGATGAGGTCAAGAAAATAGTGGCCCTGCCCTTTCCGGGGATGGTGATAGATCAAGGTCTGGTCCTCGTTCATGATGACCACTTCACGCGAAACGGAACCCTCTTTCACGAAAGCGATGTGTTGGTGCCTGAAAGAAAAACTGCTCATGTGTTTATCTTCCCTGATCTCATTGAACTTCTCGAATCGTACCGTTCCCTTTCTGTCGCGGAGGTTCCAAAGATCATAGGTCTTCCCCTGGTATTCCACATGGGTCCAGGGATTCCATATGCCATAATGATGATAGTGATCGGGTGCGTCAATGCGGGTCAGTGTTTGCCCATGGGGTGTATTAACGGGGTGAAAATATCCGCTTCTTCTATAGGCTGTATCGATTCCGGGAGGAGGATAATGCATACCATACTGATAGCACAAAACATTCCTACCCTGGTTACGGATCCACATGCCGCCATTCTCGTCAAAAAGATACCTGGTTCTCGTTTGACCAATGGCTGTGGCCGACAGCGTTAAAGCCATTGCAAGCAACACAAACTTCATGGATTTAGTTTTAAGAAAGTGCCCCGGTAAAATACCGGGGCACTGGAATGAAATGAACGGTTGATTATTGTTATTCAGGAATGGTTGACAGTGCTGGCTGGTTAGTCTCACTTCCTGAGTAGCCAAGGTTCTGGTTGATCTGGCCGTTGGTGTTTGCCAAAATAGCATTCCTTGGAACGGGCCATAAAACGTGGTATGGACTGATCGTGTATGCATCGCCACGAATGTTCTTTACATTACGACCATAGAATTCATTCTTATCCATGAGCCTGTCGTACCAAAAATTGGAGGTTGAAAAAGAATTCACGCTATAGGTCTTGCCATTGAAGGACTTACCGGTTTTAGCAAAGATGAAAGACATCCTTGTCAACTCAGTTTTTCTTGGTTCTTCATAATACAATTCCCTTCCGCGCTCGTCAAGGATGGTTCCAATATCAACTTGTGCAGGAAGCAATGGAGCGCATCTGGCCCTTGTCCTTACCGCGTTCACATCGTCTGCCGCCCTGGCGTTGTCGCCTTTCCACCAGTAAGCCTCGGCCCTCAACAGGTAGGTCTCCGCGAGGCGGAACACATACCAGTCTGAGTTACCACCCTGCCATGGCGTACGGATCTGGTCAGGGATATAGAGCTTGTAATGCGGCCAGTCGAACCAGGTACGGATGGTGTCGCCGGATGAAACAGTAAGGGTGCCATTGGCATTGAATAATTGGAGCCTTCTGCCATAGAACGCAGAAGTGGTTCTGATCGCCGGGTTATTATACACCACCTGACCCATGGTCATCCAGTTACCCGAGGTGGTATCGCCCCGAAGGTCGTTGCGATCCGTCCAGATCATGCGGGTGGAATAGCCTGTACCCCTGCATCTTCCGATACCCCTTCCATATAGCGTGGTCATGTCAAATTCAACGCCGAAGTTGGGCGACATACCCACCCTGCCATCAGGAGTCAGAATTGTTGGTGCGGTGAAGAATGGAACGGCCTGCCTCATAGCGGTGGTACCGTTCACCACCTGGTTCTGATCACCGAAACGGTCTGTCACAATAAACAGGGCTTCCGTATTTGCAGAGATGGCTTTGTTGGCTGGTCTGTGCAGGTCCCAGATCACATTTCTCCTGGCATCTGAGGCCTCAGCGCCGAACCTGTTGACCATCAGCCGGTAGGTGCCGTTGCTGATGATCTGTGTTGAATTTGCGATGGCCTCGTCAAAGTTCCCTAGGGCAAGATTGACCTTGGTCAGTAAATGCAACACCGCCGCTTTATTCACATCACCCTTATCCTGTATCCAGGGCACTACAGCTGCTGCTGTGTCCAGTTCTCTCTTGATCCTTTGAAGGATCACTTCCCTTTGAACAGTTTCGAAATCAAGCTTAGGCTCGCGCAACTCTTTGAAAGACGTTGGAATATCCCCGAATTGATGGAGCAGCCTGTAATAACCCATCGACCTGTAAAAGAAAGCTTTGCCCTTGATAACATCCTTTGCGGTCGCGGCAAACTCAGCCTCAGGCAATCTTGAAATAACAGTGTTGGCCAAACGGATCTGCAACCACCACCGATCCCAATACCAGCCGATCCTGTTGAAATCCGGGCTATTCAGGTTCGCATCCGGGGTGATCAACAGGTTCATATTCACTGCGGGTCCGAATTTATCGGTGGTACCTTCAACAGCCATCTCTGAGAATATATTCTCCGTAATGATGGGGGCCCCATCTTCGTAAAATTCAGGCCTTAGGTTATTGGCGCAAGATGCCAGCGCTGCCCTGAAACCCGCTTCGTTGATCAGTGTATTCTCAGGAGAGAAGAACGATAATGGTTTAGGCTCAAGCCAGCTTTTCTTACAAGAGATGAACAGGGTCAATATGGCTACGATCATGACCCCGCTGATATTTTTATTGATATACTTATTCATATTAGCTTTTTTGGAAATGATCACACAATTATAAGGTGAGGTTTAACCCCAGATTGATGATATAAGGCGTAAGGCCTTTATTCTCCGGATCAAAATAATCCCAGCTGGACACCACAAATGCATTCTGTACGTTCGCATAAAACTTGAGGCCGCCGATCTTATACTTGCTGAGCAACTCTTTTGGAACAGTGTAGGCCAAGCTGATATTATTCAGGCGCACGAAAGAAGACTTTCTCCACACGTTGAACGCTACGGTACCACCTGCTGCAGACATCATCTTTGCATAGTCGTTGATCGGATTGGTTGGGGTCCAGTAAGGACGCTTATAAAACTGTGACCTGTCGTAGAACAGATCCACGTTCTTGGCTTCGTTGAACTGGCTCAACTGACCAACCCTTCCATAAAGCGCAAATGAGAAGTCCCAGTTTTTATAGATCGTGAATTCGTTCCTGATGTTGAAAGAGAATTTGGGCGTGGTCTGGCCTACGAACTGCCTGTCGTCAATGGTATATTTCCCATCACCATTTGTATCCTGAAGCCTGAAATCGCCGGGTGTAAATCCATATTTACGGGCTTCCACATCATCAGCAGTCTGCCATACGCCGGTTACGTTATAATCAAAGATATCAGCGATCTGCCTGCCGATGAACCAGCCATTGGCTATATCATCCTTCTCAACATACCCGGTGATCTTACCAGTTGAATCCTTAACCGGAACAGGGCCGTACAGTTTCACGATCTCGTTTCTGTTTGTCCAGAATGATACGTTTGTTCTCCAGATGAAGTTATTACGCCTCATGTTTGTGCTGTTCAGCATCACCTCGAAACCGGTGTTGTTCACCTGGCCAAGGTTGGCGATCACACTGGCAAAACCAGTTACATTTGGAAGCGACCTGTTCAGGAGCAGATCCCTGGTGTTCCGCTGGTAGTAATCGATTGAACCCGTCAGGTTACCCTTGAGGGTTGAGAAGTCCATACCTATGTTGATGGAACTGTTACGCTCCCATTTCAACGTGGGGTTGGCCATATTCGCCGCTTGCACACGGCCAACAGCGTAGCGTGCTCCACCGGGAGTGATGTACTCGTAACTGCCGGCGCTAAGTCCTGCCAGCGCGGCATAACGACCGATCTCCCGATTACCATTCTCACCGTAGGACACCCTGAACTTACCATAGTCCATCCATCCGGTGATCCCTTTCATGAACTTCTCTTCTGTGAAGGTCCAGGCAATGGCGGCGGAGGGGAAGAAAGCCCTCGGGTTAGCCAGACCAAAAGCTGAGTAACCGTCCCTGCGCGCAGTAACTGTTAAATAGTATTTGTCGGCGTAATTGTAATTCAGCCTGCCCATCAGGGCGTCGCCAGTTGCATATTGGTCATCGTTGGTAACAACCACTGTTCTGGCTGCCTGTATGGCATTATAACCCAGGTTGTCATTGGGAGAAAAGTTCTCTGCATTTACCCGGGTGTAATAGCTTTGGAACTTCTCCGCATTGATCAGGAAGGTGGCGTCGAAATTGTGTTTTCCGTACGACTTATTCCAACCGATCACATTGTCCAATTGCCACTGGTAAGTAAAGCTTTCCTCACGTACTGACACACCACCCCGTACACCCTGCAGCGGGTGCTGGGACGACAGGTGGTTGTAATTCTTGAACCATTCAAGCCTCGGTGTGAAGTTTGACTGATAATAGAAACCGTAGGGGAGTTTCCCCTTTACATAAATGGATCCAAAAAGTTGCGTATTCTTTTGCAACCTTTCACGGAAAGTGATGTCCAGAAAAGGGTTGGAGTTATTGCCGGGATCATCGTTGGTACTGGTCCGAAGCCTTGATCCATCATCCGTCAACAATTGTCCATAGGGTGTAGTTCTGATCATATCACCCAGGGTAACCGAATAGGGACTTTCGTTCCTGTCTGCAAACTGCATGTTGACACCTACGGTGAGGAACTTTGCCACCGTACCTTCCAGGTTCATCCTGGAACGGAAGGTTTTATATTTTTCACCCACGGCCAGGCCTTCGTTCTCCAGGTAGCCGAAAGAGGTGTAGTAATTAAATTCATCCTTACGACCAGAGATGGCAACGGTATAGTCCTGACCTTTCGAGTTCCGGTTATACATCTCGTTTTCCCAATCGGTAGGGGTGCCATTCTTGTAATTCTTCACCTCAACGGCGTTGAAACGAAGGCGGTTCAGCCAAATGTCAATAGGATCACCAGTGGCTCCCGTCAACGCTTTCCACTCATCCACGGTGATATTGGATGGGAGTTCGTTCGGATTGGTAAACTGATACTTGATATTTGGCCTCGATGTTGAATCAAAACCCCTCATGCTCCAGAGCACATCTGTCCTCCAGTCAGTAAATTCTTCCGGGCTTAACAATCTGGGATATTGAGCGATCCGGTTCATGTTATAGTTCGCATTCACAGAAACGGTAGGCTTGCCCGACTTACCCCTTTTGGTAGTGATCAGGATAACACCATTGGCAGAACGCGCCCCAAACACCGCAGCAGAACTGGCGTCCTTGAGGATGTCCATAGTGGCGATGTCGTTTGGATTAACGTCGTCCAGACTTCCCTGGTAGATCACCCCGTCTACGACCAGCAAGGGAGAGGTAGACGCGATCAGCGAACCCCGGCCCCTGACAAGCAGCGATCCGCCACCTTTTGCTGACGCATTCAAGCCAACATCCAGGCCGGGTGCATTACCGCGAAGCATATCCTGCACAGAACGGGGATTCTCATTCTCGAACTGGGTGGCCTTTACCTGCGCAACAGCACCGGTAAGGTCCTTCTTTTTTTGTGTACCATATCCTACCACAACAACTTCACCCAACTGGTTCTGTTGTTCCGTGAAAGATACTTTAATGGGTCCATCGACATTTTTAATGGAAACTTCCTGGGCCGAATACCCGGCATAGCTGACTACAAGCGTGGCGTTCGCGTCCACACCCTTTAGGGTAAACTGACCGTTCGCATCGGTCAGAACAAATTTCTTTGTTCCTTTTACCATGACAGTAGCGCCGGAAAGGGGTTCATTCTTGGCATCAGTGACTACGCCGGTGACGTCGATCGGCGCTTTTTTAGTGTTGCCTGCAGGTTTTGTTTCATAAGGGACATCCAATGCTAAAATGTCCGTGCTTGAACAAAACACGGATAGCACCAGTGCGCACCTCAATAGAAGGGCATGAGGGATTTTTTTTGACATTCGCAGCAGTTGAGTGGTTATAAAAAAGGACAATAGTTAAATCTAGCTTAAAGTTGCTTCAATCTATAAGGAAAACGTTTGAAGTCGATTGGTCATTAATCCATCCAACCGTTTGCTTTCAGAATTCCCAATTCCAATCCACGAAGTTCAGCCAGCCCTCTTAATCGGCCTATACAGGAATAGCCCGGGTTCGTTGTCTTTGCTAAATCGTCAAGCATCTGGTGTCCATGGTCAGGCCGAAATGGAATGGGCGCATTTTTGGTTTGCTGGATGGTCAGGATCTCCTTCATTACCGCGTACATATCCACATCCCCGCCCAAATGGTCATCTTCATAAAAATTTCCGGCGCTGTCTTTCTTAACATTTCGCAAATGCACAAAATGGATCTTGCCACCAATCTTCCTGGCCATATCCGGCAGGTCATTATCAAAGGACGCACCGAGGGATCCTGTACAGAAACATGCGCCATTACTGTCAGCAGGTACAGATGAAATAATGAACTGGTAATCATCCAGATTTCTCACGATCCGGGGCAGGCCCAATATATCATAAGGAGGATCATCAGGGTGTATCGCAAGTTTTATTCCCAGTTCATCGGCAACAGGCGTGATCTGCGACAGGAAATAAACGAGATTATCACGCAAAGCATGGCGGTCAATATCTTTATACACTTCCAGCCTGGCCCGCATATCGGCCAGCGTGGATTTCTTTTCGCCGGGTATGCCAAACATCACCACGTTGGCGAGATGTTCCCTAGACTCAGGGGTAGATATTTTGAATCTCTGTTCTGCTGCTTCAAGAACTTCCTTTGGATAATCTTTCTCCGCACCTGGACGCTGCAAGAAATAGATATCGAACAGCGCCATGTCGTACCAATTAAAATAAAGAGCCTTGGATCCATCCTTCATGGGATAGTCGAGGTTGGTGCGCGTCCAGTCGTTCACCGGCATGAAATTATAGGTCACGATCTTTATGCCGCAGGCTGCGAGATTCCTTAATGTTTGCTTGTACAGCTCGATCCAGTGCTGATACCTGCCGGTCCTTGTTTTAATATCTTCATGAATGGTGACACTCTCTACAACATCCCAGGTCAATCCCCTGGCTTCAATAAAATCCTTTCTTTTCATGATCTCATCCACGGTCCACAATTCCCCATGGGGAATATGATGCAATGCCGTAACAATACCTTCCGCACCGGTTTGAAGTACATCTTCAAGGGTAACAGGATCATTGGGTCCAAACCATCTCCAGGTCTGTTTCAGTTTCATAATAATAGATTTTTATACTCCGGAAAATACGCTGAATCCTCCGTCTACATAAATTGTTTGTCCGCTTACAAAAGATGACGCGTCGCTGAGCAGCCATACCAGGGCCCCGCAGAGCTCGTTTGGCCTTCCAAAACGCTTGTAGGGTGTGTTATTGATTACAGACTGGCCGCGTGGTGTCATTGAGCCATCCGTGTTGGTTAACAAGGCACGATTCTGGTCTGTAATAAAAAATCCAGGCGCTATGGCGTTCATCCTGATCTTCTCACCAAAGCGATTGGCGAGTTCCACACTCATCCAACGCGTGTAATTGTCTATGGCAGCTTTTGCCATGGAATATCCCAACACCTTGGTGATCACTTGTTCCGATGCCATGGACGAAATATTGATGATACTTCCTCCGCCAGATTGCACCATAGCATGGCCAAATACCTGCACAGGCAATAAGCTTCCGAACAAATTAAGCTCAAACACCTTTCGGGTGGCCTCCATATCGATCGAGAAAATATCAGCCGAAGGATCGATCACCGCTTCTTTGATATTGCCGCCCGCTCCATTTACCAGGGCATCGATGCGGCCATACCTGTCCATGATCTGCTTAAGCCCTTCTTCCAACTGGTGTTTATCAAGCACGTCTGCGACGACGGCGAGGGCATCACCTCCACCGGACAGAACAGCTGCAGCTCTCTGCTCAGCAACTTCCCTGTTCCTGCCAATCAGTGCAATTTTCCCACCTGCAGCCGCAATGCTTGCAATAAATGCCTCACCAAGAACTCCGGTAGCACCGGTGACTACCACAACTTTACCTTTTAGCGAAAACGATCCATCCATGTTAAAAAATTCTGTGCGAAATATAGGCTGAGAAAAAGGAAGTTGTCCAAATTGATTTCGGAAAACGATTGAAATGTATTTATTCATAAAAAGATGGATATTTAATGCAGCCATTGTTTATGACCCAACTTTATTACATGCCCATTTCAGCAAAAAAAACATTCTTATTCCTTGCATTTCTGTTTTCCATCTCAGGCGTCTCGGGCCAGGTGAACTGGAAAAAAATCCAGGTACTCGTTTACACAAAAAGTGACAGTCTGTCGAAAGACGGAAAAAAACTTTTTGTCCACGATAACATTGCGGCTTCGGCCGCAGCTGTCCGGCAACTTGGCAAACAGCACGGATTCAAGGTAGATGTCACTGATGATCCCGCCGTTTTCACCGAATCCAACCTGGCAAAATACAACCTGCTGGTGTTCACGAGCACCAACAACGACGTATTCAACACAGAGCAACAGCGTGTAGCTTTCAGGAGATACATTGAATCCGGTGGGGGCCTCGTTGGACTCCACTCCGTTATGGGCACCGAACGCGGCTGGACCTGGTTCAAGAATATGCTGGGGGGCACCTTTGTATGGCATGCCAACAACCAGGTATACACCGTAAGGAACATCAAACCCAATCATCCTTCAGTAAAGGGAGTACCGCTGGTTTGGGAGATCAAGGATGAATGCTATTTCGCCAAAGAAATGTATCCGGGGATCGAAGTACTGATGGCACATGATATCAGGACGCTTGACAAAAAGCAGGATAGCCTGGTTCAAAAACATACCGGGCCGTATAACGCACTTTATCCCGCTGTATGGTATCATCAGTTTGACGGCGGACACATCTGGGTTTCGCAACTGGGTCATGATATCGCCAATTATACCAATCCTGTTTTTGTAAATCATATCTTTCAGGGCATGACCTATATCGCTTCGCTCACACAAAAGCGCGACATCAAAAAAGCCTATGCCACACAAAGAGACACTCCCCTACAATACTGATCATTTAAAAAAGACGACATGAAAATGAATCGCAGAAAATTTGTTTCCTCAACTGTTAAAACCGGGGTAGCTACCGGAGTGGCATCTTTGGGTTTTCCAAGCATCGTACCCGCATCCGTTTTCGGGAAAAATGCGCCCAGTAACCGTCTGAATATCGGGGCTATCGGAACAGGAAGGATCTCGCGCGACCATGATATGGCCGAGACGCTGAAGTATGACAATGCCCGGATCATTGCCGTGTGTGACCTCGACAAAAAAAGACTTGGTGAAGCGGTCACATTTGTCAATGGTTATTACAGCAAGAAAAATGCAACCGACTATAAAGGTGTTACCCCTTACGAAAACTATAAGGACCTGCTGGCCAACAAAGATATTGACGGTGTACTCATCAGCACGCCCGATCATCAGCATTCCATCATTGGTATCCATGCAGTGGAAGCCGGCAAGGATGTTTACCTGCAAAAACCCACCTCCCTCACCATTGAGGACGGCCGGGCCCTGAGCAACGCGGTACATCGCACCGGAAGGATACTGCAGATCGGAAGCCAACAGAGATCATCTACCCAGTTCAGGTATGCGGCAGAGTTAGTTCGGAACGGAAGGATCGGCGACCTGAAAAGAGTGGTGATCGGCCTGCCCGTTGATCCGGGCGGTGACGTGGAACCCGAAATGCCCATTCCATCCAACCTCAACTACGATGCCTGGCTGGGCATGACCCCCTATAAATATTACACCGAGAAAAGGGTTCACCCGCAGAATGATTACAGCAGGCCAGGCTGGCTGCGCTGCGAACAATTCGGCGCTGGCATGATCACCGGATGGGGCTCACATCATATTGATATCGCCCATTGGGGGATGAACATGGAATACTCCGGACCCATCGAGATATGGGGCAGTGCCGTTTTCCCGAAATCAGGACTATGGGATGTTCATGGATCATTCAAAACTTTTGCGAAATACGCCAATGGCGTTGAAATGGAAGTGAGCGATTCAAATCCCAACGGTGTAAAATTTGAAGGGACGAAGGGCTGGATCTTTGTAACCCGCGGTAATTATGCGGCAACAGCTTCCGATCCCGTAAGCAAAACACCTACAAAAGCCCTTACCGCCAGCGATCCTGGTATCATCACGTCAAAGATCCTCCCCGGCGAGGTCAACCTGATGGTCAGTGCTGAACACCATGGAAACTGGCTGGAAAGCATGAAAACACGCAATGCGCCGATCGCGCCGGTTGAAGTGGGTCACAGATCATGCTCAGCGTGCCTCCTGCACCATGCTGCCATGAAGCTGAACCGCAAGCTATACTGGAACCCGATCAAAGAAAGATTTGTAAACGACGATGAGGCCAATGCACTCTTATCAAGGCCCCAGAGATACCCGTATATTTTTTAACGATGATGAGATTATTGGTAGCTACTGTATTAATGACCTTAGGCAGTGAGCTTAATGCAGAAAGCAGGGATATTGCTATCCCTGCTTCTCTTTATTCCGACACCTCGAAACCCTGGAGGCTGATCACCCTTGACCCCGGCCATTTCCATGCTGCACTGATTCAGAAAAGCATGTACCCGGAAGTGGATAATAACGTGTACGTATATGCGCCAGGTGGTAATGACGTGAAGCTGCACCTCAACCGGATCAACGGTTACAACAACCGGGCTGCCGGTCCTACGTCCTGGAAAGAGCATGTATATGAAGGTGAGGATTTCTTCAATCGGATGTTATCCGAAAAACAGGGGAACATCGTGATGCTTGCGGGAAACAATAAAAAGAAGACAGAATACATCCTGAACAGCATCAAGGCCGGCTTCCATGTGTATGCCGACAAACCCATGGTGATCAATGCGGCTTCCCTGCCCCTGCTCGAAGAGGCTTTCAAAGTGGCGGAGAAGAAAAAATTGTTGTTGTACGACATCATGACGGAACGATATGAGATCACTACTATGATCCAGAAAGAACTGTCGCTTTCCACGCAGATCTTTGGAAAACTCCTGAAAGGAAGCAGTGATCATCCAGCCATCACCAAAGAGAGTGTACACCATTTCTATAAAGAGGTATCAGGTGCTCCCCTGCAAAGGCCGGCCTGGTTCTATGATGTGGAACAGGAAGGTGAAGGGATTGTTGATGTCACAACCCACCTGGTTGACCTGGTGCAGTGGGGGGCCTTCCCTGATCAGGTGCTCCGGAAAAAAGACATCGTGATCAACAAGGCCCGCCGATGGAACACTGCGGTTTCAATGCCCGAGTTTACCGCGAGCACGGCTGCCGCCGGGTACCCCGACTACCTGAAAAAATATGTGGATGCCAATGGCGTGTTGCAGGTGAGCTCAAATGGCGAGATCAATTACACCCTCAAGGGCGTTCATGCAAAAGTATCTGTGATCTGGAATTACAAAGCTGAGCCCGGTGGCGGCGACACCCATTTTTCCATCATGCGTGGCAGCTTTTCGGACCTCGTCATCAGGCAGGGCCGGGAACAAAAATTCCAGCCCAAACTCTATATTGAAAAAAAGAGCGGCCTGAACACTGCGACTGTTGAACATGCATTTAAACAGGTAGAGAAAAAATATCCGGGCATCACCCTGCTTGAAAACGACAAGGGCTGGGAAGTCATCATTCCTGATACCTACAGGGAAGGCCATGAAGCTCATTTCGCCCGCGTTACTGAAAAATATCTAGGCTTCCTGAAAGCGGGAAAATTGCCGGCATGGGAAGTCCCCAATATGATCACCAAGTACTATACCACAACGCAGGCGCTGTTAAAATCCAAATAATGTCATTCTTCCCATTATTTCTTTGATTGAATGTTTTTGAACCTACGGTTCGAAAACATTCAATGCATTGGCCGTAGTCATCTCGGCCACTTGGTTGAAATGCAATCCCGTGATCTCAGCTATTCGTTCAGCAATGTATTTCAGGTAACCGCTTTCGTTACGCTTTCCCCTGAAAGGGACCGGAGCCAGGTAAGGGGCATCCGTTTCCAGTACTACCCTGCTCAGTCCTACCGCATTGATCACCTGGTCCAAACCAGCCTTCTTATACGTCACCACACCGCCAATACCGAGGTACATACCCATATCCATGATCTCCCTCGCTTCCTCTACGGTGCCGCCAAAACAATGGAATATGCCTCTCAAAGCACCATTTCCAACCTCCCTTACCGTATCCATACATTCGCGCAACGAATTACGGGAGTGGATCACTACCGGTAATCTATAGGCGAGGGCCCAGGCCAACTGGGACCTGAACACATGGTACTGCTGTTCGGTGAAACTGAGATCCCAGTAAAAATC
>Ga0315904_10000919_pt1 | contig 46829 bp, 33 predicted proteins | sample LakEriMetagenome_6_FD_203529 | JGI IMG/M metagenome (GOLD analysis project Ga0315904, IMG submission 203529) | Freshwater fungal communities from buoy surface, Lake Erie, Ohio, United States - Buoy 12 MA120 | ecosystem: Environmental > Aquatic > Freshwater > Lake | place: USA: Lake Erie, Ohio...
GAGAGGCGAGCCCAAGCCGATTCGCGTCTATCTGCAAGACGGAGCCAACGACCTAGACAACAAGGCGGGAAGCTGGCCGCTTGCCAACCAAGACATGGCAAGAGCGCTCGCCTTCGGCCAGTATGACTTTAAGTTCGTCTTTGGCAACGGCTTCCACGGCGACCGCCACGGACGCGCCACCCTCCCCGATGCACTCCGCTGGCTCTGGCGCGATCTTAAAAAACCGTAAAGCTCAGAGCGTCCAGACGCGAATATAGTCAATCTCCATCTGTGCGGGAAACGGAGTGCTGGCATCCGGGAATCCGGGCCAGTTGCCCCCTACCGCAAGGTTTGCCAGAACATACATCGGCTCCTGCGGGACATGCTCGCGGGTGCGATAGCGCTCAACTCCGTCCACGCTCCATACCAGCACATCGGGCTTCCAGTCTAAGGTAAACGTGTGGAATCCCGCGGAGAAATCGATCCCACGTAGCTGCCCTTGCACATTGATCGTTCCCGCCGTAGTCGCGCGCCAGTGGTTCGTAAAGTAGACACAAGTGAGATCGTGGCCCAGAATCTCTAGAACATCAATCTCGGGAGGCCAAGCCTTACTCGCAGGAAGTAGCCAGAACGCAGGCCAGAGCCCCTTGCCCTTGGGGAACCTCGCGCAAATCTCGAAACGCCCATACTTTTGAGCAAACTTACCGTAGGAGCTCACCATCCCAGACGTGTAGGGCATCTTCCCCCGCGTCCGGCGCTGCGCGATAAAAACCAGCTTGCCCCCCTGCAGCTTGTAGCCGTCAGTAGCATAGTACTGCTGTTCATTATTGGAATGTGTTCGTACGCCATCCGGGTACGAATCCAGCCATTTCGATTGATCTAGGCGGATTCCGTCAAACTCATCAGAGAAGCTCAGCTTCTCCGGGACTGCGGGCGGCATCGCCGGTGATGGACTTGCCGTCGGAGCGCTGTGGAGTGGGGGCGGAGAGGGCTTTTCGGGCTTCAGTGTTAGGGCAAGAGCCACCATGCCTGCAAGAACCCCTAGTGCTGTCGCGACCGCCCCGGTGGTCGTTTCGAGCTGGAGCTTCACGCGGGAACCAGCTCAGTTCCGACCAGCTCAATAGTCCCTTTTGAGTGCCCACAGTGAACGGCGACCATAGACTCCCACTGCGCCATCGTCGCCATGGTCACATCATATTGATAAGGCCGCCACTCAGGAGTCAGATTAACGTCTTGCTTGAAACAATCGGGGAAACCAGGGACATTGCGCTGCAAAATAATCGTGAGCCGCGAGCTAGAAACGGAGCGCCCCCAGAACCGTAGCTGGAGCTTCTCCCCTTTTTTAAAGGCTCTACCCAGCGGGTTGGAAACTCCCACATTCCAAGGCTGCATGCCTGGCTGATCCGTGACGATTTTCACTCCCGTGCGAGAAACTCCCCCCAGAGTCTCTTGGACTATCGTGAGATTACCCAGAGCACCTTTTTCGGTATAAAACTTCCACTTCTCGCTAGAGACAAGGTTTACCATATCTCTCGAAGTCCCCAAAGCAGTCATCTTTGTGTTCCGAAAGGTAACTGCAGCAAATGCCCCACCAATAACCAGCGCAATCGCAACCATTCCTAGCGGTTTGATGATGATTCTCATATAATTCCCCTAGGCAATCCTTGGTAGAAATACCAGAAATCTTTAGATGTGTGAGCCCTCACTGCGGGACTACTCGAATCTCAGTCATAACAACCTCTCCACTGTCTCTGCCGATGAGGTTCATCGGGAGACAAAACTCTTGCCACTTATGCAAGAATCCTTAGGAACGAATTGCCTGTAAATTTCGTTAGGGACAGAGATGCCTACCCTAACATTTACCACGGAGATCGCCGCCTCGCAGGAGGCGCTCTTTGCCTTTCACGATGGCACTGAGGCACTCACCAAGATCACGCCGCCCGGCACTCGTGTCCGTCTGATAGATGCGCCTGCAAAGCTCACGCAAGGCGTGGTCTTTACCCTAGTGGTCTCGCAGCCGCCTGTCTTTGTGCCGCTGCGCTGGCGCTGTGAGTTTCTGATCTGGGAGCCGCCTCTGCGCTTTGTGGACCGCCAGGTGCCCGGCAGTGGCCCGTTTGCCTTCTGGGAGCATGAGCATCGCTTTGAAGCTCTGGATGCCAAGCGTAGTCAGTTAACCGACACGATCACCTACACACCGCCGTTTGGGCCACTGGGGAAGCTGGCAGATGCGCTCTTTATCCGCAAGCAACTCACGGAGATGTTTGTCTACCGGCACCGTGTCACAAAGGCGGCTCTGGAGGGCGTTTAGCAGAGTAGGCGCATCCCGCGATAGAGCTCGCGGATTTCAGCGGCTGGGTCGTTTGATAATTTGACTGTGAAAAGTTGCGCACCCCTGTGACTTTTCCGGGTGGACAGCACTCTTAGGGAGTGTAAGTAAGATAGATGAAGTGCTGGAGAGAAGGGGAGGAGATAAAAAATGTTAGGAATGCTAGAGCTGCTGATCCGATACCATTATGTGGAGGATGTCCCGGGGCTGACAAGTTTGCGGGAGAGTGAAGGAGATCTTAAAGGCGATGAGTCGGGCAGCATTATTGGCGAAGTTGAACAAGAGCGGCTTTCTGACACACGAGGTGCAGAACGGGCGGGTTCTGGTGCATCCAGCACGCAACAAGTTCGAGTGGGCACCGGACGAGCTGAGCTACCGCTCCGCCGTGCTCGACGCCGACGGGCGCATCGCCTCAGTCGGCTGGCCGAAGTTCTTCAATCAGGGAGAGTTCCCCGCGCACGACTCGGTGATCGCACAGGAGCTGGCCAGTGGTCAGGCCATCATCACACACAAACACGACGGCTCCCTCATTATCCGCTCCGTCCTCTCGGACGGGCAGGTCTTGCTACGAACACGCGGCTCGTATGATGGCGGCGAGTACGGCGTGGCGGCACAGGCGGTCGCACAGGCAAAGTACCCTTCCCTGCTCGACCCTTCGGTCTTCCCCGAGGGGTCGCTGCTTTTTGAGTATGTCGGGCAGGCCAACCAGATCGTGGTGCGCTACGAAGGCGACGACGATCTGATTTTTCTGGGTGCCGTGATCCATGACGAGCCCCTTCGTTACTTGCCCTTTGCCGAGCTAAAGCCGCTTGCGGAGCAGCATGGCCTGCGCCTGGTCGAGACCTACGACTGGGCCAAGACGGGCGGGATTGGCGAAGTCCTAGGGCTGGTCCAAGACTGGAACCACGCAGAAGGCGTGGTCGTGCGCTCCGGCGATGGCCAGACGCTGCTGAAAATAAAATCCGCGTGGTACTTCGCTCAGCACGCGCTCCGCTGGCACATGACGTATGACAGCATCGTGCGCTTTGTGCTGGATGGCAGCATCACGAACGAAGCAGGGCTGGAGACCGGGCTCGCCAAAGCGGGCTGGGACTTCGAGATCATCGTCAAGGCTAAAGAGCACTTCGCGACCTACCAAGCCCGACGGGCAGAAGCCGAAGCGCTCAAAGCAGAAGTCCAGGTAATTCTGGAGGGCTTCAACGCCACCGAAGTTGCGTTTGAAGACGAGCGAGCACGGCGCAAAGCCTTCGCCGCGCTGATCTTCGGCCAGCATGCCCCGCTCGCCAAGTACGCCTTCACGCTCTACGATGGCAAACTTGAGCTGCTAGAGTCGGTCTTGCTGAAGAATGTCATCTACCAGCGCTCTGGGCGCTAGCCCCCAGAGCGCTTATTTAGCATAGTCCAGCAAGAAAGCAAGCGTTAAGCGAGCCATGTCGGTGACGTAGCCGAAGTCTACTTTGTCGGGGGTGTCGGTGGACTTGTGGTAGTGCGGATAACGATACTCGCCTTCGTAGAGCCCGGTAACGACGTAGCCGTGCTGTTCAAAGGGAACATAGTCCGACGCTTCGACGGGGTCTATTTTTGTCGGGACTTTGACGACGGTTCGGGCGAGCACTTCCAGCCGCGCGACGAGCTTTGCGGACGCGGCATTATTGCTAGAAACGCCGCCTTCATCGCGGTCAAGAAAGATCGTCTTTGCCTTATCCGGGTAGCCGACCTGATCTAGATTAAAGACCAACGTCAGCTTCTCGCCGCGCCCCTTGCACTCTGAGGCGTAGGCCGTCGAGCCCCACAGCCCTTGCTCCTCACCAGAGAAGAGCGCAAAGCGCACGGGATGGCGCATCGGGGTATTTTTCAGGAGCCGGGCGACTTCAAAGAGCACCGCAACCCCCGTGGCATTGTCATCGGCACCGGGCGCGGGCGCTTCCGGGGTGCCCAAGTTCTCCTGGCGGCTGTCAAAGTGCGCACAGAGCAGGATCGCTCCCCCACTGGCGCCTGACTTCTCAGCGAGGACATTGTTAAGGGGACGACCTTGGTGCGAGTAGGTGTGGCGCTTGGCGGTATAGCCCAGAGCCTTGAAGCGGCCTTCAAGGTGCCCCACTATCGCCAGGTGGTGCTTGGAGAGGGTGTGCCGCGTGGGCCAGCGGGTGGCCAGCTCTTTGACCTCGCGCTCTAAGTTCACCGGAGAGATTTCCTTCAGCAGTGCGTATTTATCCATGCAGGATTGTACCGGAGTTCGCATATCGGGTACAACGACGCATGTGAGTTTTGTCATACGCCTTGTTCGCCCCGAGGATGCTGAGTCTATCCGGGCGATTTATAATGAAGCTGTCCGCACCACAACGGCCACGTTAGATACCCAGGAGCGCGATCTGCCGACGCAGCTTGCCTGGATCGAAAAGCACCAGGGTGATCCGTATCCTGGCTTTGTCGCCGAGGATAGGGAGGGCATTATCCTAGGCTGTGCCTCGCTCTCCCCCTACAACCCGAAACCAGGCTACCGGGGAACCGCAGAGAACTCAGTCTATGTGGATCCCCATGCACAAGGTCATGGGATCGGGGAGGCGCTGCTGCAAGCCCTGCTCGACGATGCTCCTCATCGGGAGATTCGCACCATTGTTGCCCTGATCTCCGCCGATAACCTCGCCTCACTCCAGCTCCATAGAAAGCTCGGGTTCCGCACTCTGGGAACTCTGGAGCGTGTCGGACGCAAGTTTGGCCGGGACGTGGATGTCACGATTCTCCAGCGCCACACTTCCTAAAGGAAGCAAATCCTCCTCCTTCGCTTGCCAGAGGGGGTGCCGGAGTGGTGCGAAGGCAGGGAAGGTAAAAAGCGCGGGAAGGATTGTACCGTGAAGCAGGAATCGCCCCGTAACCGTCGAACTGTCTTTCCTATGAGCAACAGCAACTTAGAGATTCGTGATATTTCCTATCCCCTACGCGAGGGTTTTCCGGTCTGGCCGGGACATGAGGCGGTGAGGCTGACGGTGGTAAAGAGCCACGAGGCGGGCGATGGGGTGCAGGTTTCAGACATGGCGATTGGGTGCCACACGGGGACGCATCTCGACGCGCCACGGCACTTTATCGCAGGCGGCGGACTGGTAGACAAGCTGGACCTCAACGTGCTGATCGGCGCGTGCACCGTGGTCGTCTATGACGGCGAGGGGCCGCTGGACAAGGCGTGGTTTGAGGCGCAGAGCTTGCCCACCCCCATCACGCGGCTGCTGCTCCACTGCGCCATTCACGACGGCAAGCTGGAAGAGTCACGCTTTTTCTCCAACTATGTCGGGATCACCGAGGATGCGGCGCAGTACTTGGTGGAGCGTGGATTGAAGCTGATCGGCACCGACTACCTCTCGATTGGGCCATTCTATGGGGGAAACCCAGAGACCCACCGAGCGCTTCTGGGGCCAGCGGTGATTATCGTCGAAGGGCTGGATCTGCGGGGCGTGGCGGCGGGAGCGTACACCCTGGTGTGCCTGCCCCTGAGCCTCCCCACCGATGGTGCCCCCTGCCGCGCCGTCTTGCTTCCCGCGGGAATGCTAGAAAGCTAAGCCTTTGCGTAGAGGCGGCGGCGGTTCGGAGTGGAAGCGCCCTTGCCGTCTTCGGAGGCGAGCTTGATCTCTTTCGACTGCTTTGGGAGGCTGGGGCTGCTTAGTACCACGGGGCCTTCTTCCACGAGTGGCACCACGTTGACATCCAGCGCGGCCACGTCCTCTAGGGGAGTCAGCTCAAAGACGGGCACCTCAGGCAGGGAAAGACACTGGATCAGGGAGTCAAGCCCCTCAATTCGCTCGTTGGCATGAAGGGTCAGGCGCTGGTGGTGCTCGGTGAGCTTATCGCGCCTTTCCCAGAGCGCATCCACCGCCTCCGAGATCTTGACAACTTGTGCCTCGAAGCTCTGCTCCTGGCTCTGGAGCGCTAGGGCGATGCGAGCTTTTTCTTGAAGGACCTCAGCCAGAAGCTGCTGTAGGGTCTTTTTCTTCTCATCCGCCATGGTCGCCAGTGCGGAGCGAAGGGCCTGAAGCTGCTTGGCATCGTCCGTGTCTTTGGGGAAGGCCTGGAGCATGGCGTAGGCTGCCTCGACACTCAGGTTGATGGCAGGAGCGGCAGGTGCTGGTGGAGCGGGCTGAGGAGGAGGCGGGGTAGGTCGGGGCGGAGGTGCAGCAGGCGTGGGAGCCTCCACTGCCACCGAAATTTCCTCGGGCGCTGTCCCCCTACCCACTAGTCCACGTAGCCGTTCAGTCAGTCTCATATTTCCCTTACATGGTCGGAATACGGGGATCGGAAATTTAGGCAGGAATCAGGGCACGACACGGCCAATTTTTTAGGGGCGGTCACTTTCCCGCCACAGGAGATGGGTAGTCATGAGCAATCGTGTAGGAATCGGCGTCGTCGGGTGCGGCAGTATTGGCATTCGCGGCGCACTGGATCATTTAATTTTAGAAGACGTGCAAGATCAGGTTCATCTGGCCGCCTGCTGCGACCCTGCGCCAGGCCGTGCACAGGCCGCAGCGGAGAAGTATGGCGTGGCGAAAGCCTACGAGACGGAGGACGAGCTTTTCGCCGACCCGAACGTGGACATGGTGATTATCTGCTCCCCCATTGGGCTGCACTACCAGCAAGGTATCAAGGCGATTGAGGCGGGCAAGCACATCCACTTCAACAAGACCATGACGGTCACCAGCGGCGAGGCTTTAGATCTCATTGCGCGAGCCCAAGCCAAGGGCGTGCACTTAGTCGCATCGCCTGGTCAGATGCTGCGCCCCACCAACCACAAGATCCGCGAGATCATCCAGAGCGGTGGTCTTGGCAAGCTCTCGTGGGCTGTGGCCGGAGCCGCGTTTGGCTCGTACCATGAGCAAGAGGGTGTCCGCACCGGCGACACGCCGCTCAGCAACATCAACCCCAGCTGGTACTGGCGCAAGCCCGGTGGCGGCCCGCTCTACGACATGACGGTCTACGCCCTGCACTCGCTCACGGGTGTGCTCGGGCCCGCCAAGCGCGTCACGGCGATGTCGGGTATCGGGATCAAGACCCGCCACTTCAAGGGCGAGGCCTACGAGTGCGACGCCGACGACAACACGGTGATCTTGGCAGACTTTGGCGACAATGTCTTTGCATTTATCCACGGGACGTTCGCCGGAATGGTGAGCGAGTTCGGGCAGCCCAGCTACTTTGGCGAGAAGGGCAGCATTGTCGGCACCAAGCTCAACGGCGAGGCGATTGACTACCCCGGCAAGTCCGAGGGCCTCTCGCCGCTCCAAGTAACGCCTCACGTCGCGGGCAAGTACGCCGCGCACGGAAAGCTCGGTGAGCACCACGTCTACGAAGACACCATGCAGCTCGTCCGCTGGATTCGCGAAGGCAAGCCCAGTATCGTCACGGCGGATCATGCTGCGCACGTCATCGAGATCATCGAGGCAGGCTACGCGGCGGCAGAGACCGGCGTCACGCAGGTTCTCAAGACCACGTTCACCCTTCCTGAGGATCTGACAGCGGCTTCGTAGGTTCTCCCGCCCGTTAGAGGGGCGTGACTGGAGAGCTAAAGCTGCGAAGGACGTTCCGCCCATACCGGGTACCCTCGGAATGGCCCGAAGCGGCCTTTGTAGCCACAGGCTCTCCAGTCCCGCCCCTCTAACGGGCGGGAGAGCCTAGGAGCACCCCAACTTATCCTACCCGAAATCGCTTCAGGCGCAAGGCATTGGTCACCACCGACACAGACGAGAGCGCCATGGCAAGCGCCGCTAGCATCGGGTTTAGGTTTCCACTGACCGCAATCGGAATCCCAATGAGGTTGTAGCCGAAGGCAAAAGCATAGTTCTGACGAATATTGGCAACCGTCGCGCGTGCCAGCAAGATCGCTCGAACCACACCCCGCAGATCGCCGCCCGTGAGCGTGATCCCGGCGGTCTCCATCGCGACATCGGCTCCCCCGCCCATGGCGATTCCCACCTCGGCGGCAGCCAGTGCGGGCGCATCGTTGATCCCGTCTCCCACCATCGCGGGTTTGACCAGCTTGGCGATCTCCGCCGCCTTTCCTTCAGGCCGGACTTGGGCGATAACCTGGGTGATTCCCACTTGCGCGGCGATTGCCTTGGCAGCCACCTCCCGATCACCCGTGAGCAAGGTCACCTCCATCCCCAGCGCCTGAAGCTGTTTCACTGCCTCCGCACTGGTCGGGCGAAGCGTGTCTGCCACGGCAACATAGCCCCGGTAGGTTCCGTCAATCTCGCAGTGCAACAGCGTGGCCTCGGCGGGGGCATCGGTGGGCTCGGAAGCTCCGATAAAGCCCGCATTGCCTGCCCGGAGAGCGTGCCCTCCCACACGTGCCGTGATTCCCTGGCCAGGAACGGCAGTGAATGCCTCAACCTCTCCGCCGCCGCCCGGCGAGGGAGCATCGGCAAATGCTCGTGCCAGGGGGTGCTCGCTTGCCACTTCGGCGGTGGCGAGGAGGGCGAGGTCTTGCTCTGAGAGCGTGGAGGCGATGATTCTCGGCTTGCCTTCGGTGAGGGTGCCGGTCTTGTCGAGTGCGATACTCTGCACGCCCGCGAGGCGCTCCAGCGACTCGGCATCGCGGATGAGCACCCCTAGCTCCGCACCTCGACCCACTCCCACCATGATCGCGGTCGGGGTTGCGAGCCCCAGTGCGCAAGGACAGGCGATCACCAGCGTGGTCACGGCGCAGGAGAATGCAAAGGCAAACCCACGTCCTACCAGAAGCCAGCCGACAAGTGCGCCAAGCGCAATCAAGAGCACTGCGGGGACGAAGATCGCGGTGATCTGATCCGCAAGGCGCTGGATCGGGGCCTTGCTCGCCTGTGCTTTTCGTACCAGGCGGACAATTTTCGCCAGAGTTGTTCCCTCTCCCACGCGCTCCGCCACAAAGACAAAGCTGCCCGTCTGGTTGATCGTCCCGCCCGTCACCATGTCTCCTACGTGCTTCTCTACCGCCAGCGGCTCCCCGGTGAGCAAGCTCTCGTCGAGGGTAGAGTGTCCCTCCACAATCTTGCCGTCCACAGGCACCGTCTCACCAGGTCGGACACGGAGGTTTTCCCCACGTCGGATCGCCTCAATCGCCACGTCTTCGTCGCCGTTTTCCGTCACACGGTGCGCAATCGTCGCCTGGAGCGCGAGAAGTTTCTCAATCGCCTCTCCCGTGCGACGCTTCGCCCGTGCTTCCAGCCAGCGCCCAAAGAGGATCAGCGTGACGATCACCGCCGCGGACTCGTAGTAGGCATGGTGGGTATGGAGCACCATCGGCGCAACCGTCGCCAGCACGGAGTAGAGGTAGGCGCTACCCGTTCCCAGTACCACCAGCGTGTTCATGTCCGCCGTCCGCTGCTTGAGTGCCCCCCACGCCCCGCGCCAGAACTCCGCGCCACAGTAGAACAGTACGGGAGTGGTGAGAACGAGCTGAAGCCAGAGATTATCGAAGGGGTGCCGCATGGTCATGCCTCCGATAAAGACCGGAAGCGTGAGAGCGGTGGCGAGAATCCAGCCAAGACCCACCCGGCCTCGTTCCTCGGCCACCCTCCCTGTACTAGGGAGGGTTTGGGAGGGTTCAAAACCAATGTTCTCAATCGCTTCGGCGATGGCTTGTGGATCCGTTTGTGCAGGATCGTAGGCAAAGCTCCCCTCACCCGCGAGAAGATTCACCTCCGCTTTCTCGACACCCGGAACCCGTGCAAGTGCTTTCTCAATGCGTCGCACACAGGCCGCGCACTCCATTCCCCCAATTTTCAGCTCACAGGTCTCTGTCATCTCTGTCTCAGGTACACCCTACAGTCTTACTTGTTCCCATGTGCGGAAAATACCGCCAAGACAGTCCGAAGCACGATCAGGGCATCCAAAACGAGCGACTGTCGCTGTAGGTACTCGGCATCCCGCGCCACTTTGTCCGCGTCACTGAGCTCGTCGCGGCCATTGACCTGCGCCCAGCCCGTGATTCCTGGGCATAGCGCATGCACGCCAAGCGCCTCACGCTGTGCATTCAGCTCGATCTGACTAGGCAACGCAGGACGCGGCCCGACTAAGCTCATCTCGCCCACCAGCACGTTCCAGAGCTGGGGAAGCTCGTCCAGCGACGTTTTGCGCAGCCACTTCCCGACGCGTGTGTACGGCTCCAACGCAGAGGCGATTAGCTCCGCCGTGGAGAGATTGGGGGTATCCGTGCGCATCGAGCGGAACTTCAGCAAGACAAACTCTTTGCCGTGTCTTCCCATACGGCGCTGGCGAAAGAGCACAGGGCCAGGCGAGTCAAGTCGAATGAGAGCCGCTAGAACCAGCAAAAGCGGGGCCGTCAGCCCCAGCCCCACCAGCGCCGCCAGGAAATCCAGCAGGCGCTTCATTTTGGTTCCCCCCTAGCCCCCGTCCGGCGGGGGGACAATAAGGAAATAACATTGTTTTCCCCCCGCGAAGCGGGGGTTAGGGGGGAGGAGCTGCTCTTGTACACATTGTCCGCCGCGAGTTTACGCACTTGGGCAACCCCGTCACGGCCCTTGAGCACCCGCGCCACCAGTAGGGCAAGTGGCACGGGCAAAGCGAATGATTTCCCCCCCAACGCCGTGACGATCTCTCGGAGCGTGTAGGGCGCGGCATCGGCGATCACGAAGCGCTTTCCGGCCACCGCCATCGAGCCCAGACGCGCCACAGCCAGCGCTGCAGCCGCCGCGTTCTCGACAGCGCAGAGCGTTTTCTTATTCTTCCCATCGCCGGGAATAAAGAACCGCCCCGCCTTTATCGCTGCCTCCAGCTTGGCGATATTTCCTCGGTCGCGCGGCCCGTAGACCGTCGCCAGGCGCAAGTGTACGGCAATCGCGCCGACATCATCGGCCCAGCGGTCAATCAGCTTCTCCGCCACTAGCTTCGAGGCCGCGTAGGGCGTGGCAGGCGAAGGCGGCGCGTCCTCGGCGATCCCCGTTCGCGGCGTGCTCTCGCCGTAGACTGCGACTGTCGAGAAGAACACAAAGCGCGGTGGGCGCTCGGGGTTGCAGGCATCGAGGAGCTGGCCCGTGAAGCCGACATTGACCTTCTGGTACTCCTCTTTCGTCGCCGTGGGCTGGTGCACCAGTGCGACGCAGTGAAAGATCACATCGGCATCGGCGCAGCAAGAGAGGTCGTTAACAAAGCGCACGACGCCCTCGGGTAGCTCGGCGTCGGCTCGGCGCACGAGACCACGAACCTCGCGAAAGCCCCCGTCGGCCAGCAGCGCCTCACAGAGCGCGTAGCCGACGCAGCCATTGGCTCCGGTGACGAGTGCGATCACGAGGCCCTCCTCCCCCGGCCCCTCCTCCCAACCCTGGGAGGAGGTTGGGAGTGAGGGGGGATTTTGTTGTAGATTTCCAGCCACTCGGCGACGCAGACGGGGCGGGAGTAGTGCTCAATCATCTTCTGACGGCCAGCTTGGCCAAGGGCCTTCCGTTGTGCAACCGACAACCTCAACAAATCCACCATTTTATTTGTCATGGTGCGGCAAGACTGAAGGTGGTTTAGAATCGCTCCACAGTTGGAATCAACCATATCCGTGCAACCACGAATTGCAAAGCACAAGACAGGAACCTCCATAGACAACGCTTCTTGAACAGCACAAGGCAGTCCTTCCTGAAGTGAGGGAAAGACAAATAAATCTGATGCTGCAAGAACTGCTTTTGTATCCCTCCGAAAACCCGCAAAATGAACTCGTTCCCCTAGGTGAAGTCCATCCACTTTTGTCCTTAATGGTTCCAGTAAGCTACCATCCCCGACAAATAGCAATTTCACTTTCGGATCAAACGACATCATTCCCTGATCGGCCACTGCCCAAAGTAGAAGCTCCTGATTCTTTCTAGGTATCAGCTCACCAATACAAGAGATCAGCAAACCATCCTTGGGAACGCCGAACTCCTCGCGGATGGCCTGGCGTTCTTCTGCCGTAACCGTCGCGGGGTCGAACTCGTCGGTGGAGACGCCGACGCCGTGGGTGCAAAACACTTTCGACTCTGGCATGAGCTTCTTGGCTTCTTCAAAGTCCCACTGGTTGATCGTGAGCACCGCATCGGAGAGAAAGCGTCCCGCGAAGCTCTCGATAAATCTATAGATGGCGTTACTGAGCTTGCCGCCGAGTGGGTGAAAATGAAAGCCATGCGCGGTGTAGACGCGCTTCAGCCCCCCCCGCCCCCGAGTTCGGGGGTGCCAGTGTTTGGCCAAAGTGGCGGCGAGGCGACCATAAAACCCGCCGCTAGGGTTGTGGCAGTGGACGATATCGGGCTGGAGCTTGCGGATAAGCTTGACGAGCTGAAAGAGCGCAATCACGTTCCTCGGATCGAGTGGGTTGCGCTGGATCGGGACGTGGTGCAGACCATCCGCATGGGCCGCGACATCGTCCTTGAAGCGTGTGAACTGGCAGGCGACATGAGTCTCGTAGCCCGCCGCCTTTGCGCCGTCGAGGTGCGGGAGCATGACGCGGACGATGTGGTCCAGTGTCGAGACGTAGAGTAGCTTCATGGAACCATCTCCCCGCCCTCGTCCCTCGGGCGACCCTCTTCCTGGTTCCGCTCATTCTTCGCGAGGAAGAGGGTGTTGCCATCTCCCGCTCGTTCCTCATACCCTCTTCCCAGTGAAGAACGAACGGCTGGGGAAGAGGGTCGCCTGGAGTGAGGGACGAACGCAGGGCGGGGAGATGGCAAGAAGCATAACATCACCGCAGGGCCTCTTGGGCGGCGGCGATCATGGCTTGCTTGCTGGCATCCCCACGCGTCGCGAGCTTCTTCAGCGCCAGCGCGAGCCGAAAGACGAACTTCACGCCGCGCTCGGAGCCGGGCCAGTACTTCTGGATGTACTGCAGCGACGAGAGATGCGTGTTGGCGTAGGTGCGCGGCTTCTCCGTCTTCCACGACTGCCCGCCGGTGTGGACAATCCGCGCCTCCGGCCAGTAGCGAAGAAACCAGCCTCGCTCATAGAGGCGGCGGCACAGATCAACGTCCTCGTACATCAGGAAGAAGCGCTCATCGAAGCCGCTGATGAGCTCCCAGTTGGCGCGACGTAAGAGAATAAACGCCCCTAGTACGCAGGGGACGACTTGCTCTTTGGTTTCATTGAAGTTCTTGATCGCGTCCCAGCGCTTGTAGGGGAAGAAGGCTTTGGCGCACTCAGACTCCACGGTCGGGAATTTGCGAGCACACTCCCACTGGAGCGAGCCATCCGGCGATTCGACGCGGCAGGTCATTCCGCAAACTTCGCTAGGTTGTGCCGAAAGATACGCCACGCAACGCTCCAGAATGCCGGGCTCAGGGATGAGCGTGTCGGGGTTGAGGAGGAGAAGAAACTCTCCCGTCGCGTGCTTTGCGGCGAGATTATTGGCCCGCGCAAACCCAACGTTTTCGTCAAGCGCCAGCACGCAGACGGTGGGGAACTGTTCGCGAACTGCCTCCACAGTTCCATCGCCGCTCGCGTTATCTGCGACGATAACCTGGGCATCGGTGGGAAGCGTGGCGAGGCACTTGAGCACGTCGTCCTTGCAGCGATAAGTGACAATCACAATGGAGAGCATTACCAAATCAGCCTCCGTAGGATTTTCTTAAGCTTTCCTTTTCGATAGCCTTTGACATTATTAACAACTTCCATGCCTACACTCTGGTTTGAAATCCACTTGGAAAATACAACCACGCACTTGGCCGCTTCACTTTCTGCCTGATCATGAACACGTTTATCGGCAAGTTTCCCTATGTATTGGCGAAAGTCAATATCATCGATGAGTCGACTTAATTTCTCCTCCCATTCCTCCATGCTATCGGCAAGAAATCCATCTTCTCCATCACGAACAACCTCAGCAAATCCTCCCCAACGACTTGCAAGACAGGGATTAAGATGACAACCAGCCTCCAACCACTTCAACTCACTTTTACAACTATTAAAACGAGTCTTCTCTAAAGGAGCAATGGCAATATCACACTGATGTGTAAAAAAGTGGTAATTATCCCAACCACCAGGCAACATTACAAAGTGCTTTACCCCCCAAAAGCGCCAGTCATAGCGAATCTTGCCGAGGAGAATGAGTTTCGCATGAGGTCGTGAATGTAGAACTTTCCTAATTACAGGCAAAATAAGGTCCAGATTACGATCATGGGTACGTGTTCCCGCAGAGAACAAAATCTCAACGGGTGCCAGTTTTGAACGCATAGAAGCATAACAGAGTTCTAGTGAGGTGTTCCAGTTACGAACTACTTCAACAGACCGCGCCCCTACCTCCGTCGCAAACTTAGCCAATGCCTCTGTGGAAACCAACACGCCATCCGCTTGACGTAGCATCGCTAATTGTAATCCTTCTTCAAACACAAGATCATCCGCGCCATAGATCAAGGTTGCGCCGGACTTGCGGACGGCATCCGCAAGCGCCTGGCCTTCTTTGTTGGCGCAGATACGGTGCAGGACGACGATATCGTGCTCCAGGCGAATCACCGGGTCGTAGATCGTGGCGACATCGGCGGTGTGGCCCGACGACTTTAGCGCCTCGGCGAGATGGGTGCAGCGGTAGCGGGTGACGGCCCCTTCCAGCGGGTCGCAGGAGACAAAGAGGACGCGCATCTACCCTCCTCCCCCTGGCCCCCTCCTCCCAATCCTGGGAGGAGAGGCAGAAGGAGGGGGATTTTTCGTGCTTCCCTCCCCCAACCCACCTCCGCAGGGTTGGGAGGAGAGGCTGGGGGAGGAGGGCCGCCCCGCCTCACACCGGCACACATACACCCCCACGAGCATCCAGAAAACCGGCCAGGTGTAGTAGTACTCAAAGACATTGGCGCTCACCGCATGGACACACTCGCCCGCGAGGTAGGCGATTAGCGCCATGCCAAGGGCCTTGAGCGCGGGGTCATCAGTGGTGCGCTGCCAGCGGCCCAGCACCCAGAAGAGGCCCAGGAGCATTGCGATCAGGCCCAGTGCGCCAGGGATTCCAAGCTCCGCCAGATACGCGATGTAGTTTCCATCCGCGACGATGGTAGAGGCCGCTCCGGAGCGTGAGGCCGCATAGCCCGCCGAACCAAGCCCCGTGCCCGAGGGGTGCGCCAGGAAAATCTCCAGCCCCGCCTTCCACTGGTGCGCACGGTCTTGGCCGAACTTGCCATCCAGAACCCCCGTGTTCTCGATCATCTGCATCCAGAACTTCACCTTCGGGCTATCCGAGAGGAAGAGAAGCCCCCCCGCAGCGAGCACGGTCACGGCGCTCAGCATCATGGTCAAACGCCAGGAGTAGCGCCGCCAGAGGATCAGCAGCACGATCACGCCCACCACCCAGCCCACGGTACTCCCGCGCGAGACGGACAGCAACAGAGCCGCTGTACTCAGCGCCCAGAGCCAGAAAAATCTCCCGACCGCGCGGCGATTCAGGGTAAACCAGCTCAAGCAGTAGAGCGAGACAAACGCCGAGAGCGAGCCAAAGACATTCTCCTCAAAGAGCAGCGACTGCATCCGAGCGTAGCGCTTCCAGAACTCCACGGCACTGCCAATCCCACTGTCCACGTTCATCGCCCACTTCGAGACCTCAGGCCGGGCTGTCTCGGCAAGCTTGGCGATGAACTCCGGGTGTACCAAAAAGTCCACGAGGGAGAGGAGGGTCAGGACGACATAGGTGATGAGCAAGAGACGAACCGTCCGGCTGGCATCACGGGCGCTGGGACGAATCTGGCGGATAGCAAGATAGCCGAGGACGGGCGGAAGAGCGTAGTGCCAGCCAAAGAGCAAGACAAACGGGTGCTGGTTCTTGAAGGCGATCAGGGAGCCATAGGCCACCACGATAATCCACACCAGCGCGGGCCAGTCATCGCCGTAGAGCTTTAGCCGCCGCCGCTGGAGAGTCGCCTGCATCACGATTCCAATCCAGACTAAGCCCAGTAGCGCATCGGGCCAAAACTTAATCCCCATCAGCACCAAAGGCAGGTTCAGCTCAGCCCAGGATCGAAATAGGGGAAAGATCGGGAAGAAGATCAGCATCAGCCAGAAACCGACAATGGGGCGGCGGATCAGGGTCGAGCAGACAAGCAGTGCACCACTCCCCACCACCAGCGCAATCCCAAAAGGCTTAAAGGTGATTCCTCCCGCGCACGCAAGAATGGCAAGTAAAGCAACCAGAGCAGTTTTCAGGGATATCGGCACAACCACTATTATACTCTGTACCCGAGACCCAAGCCGGGTACAATAGGGGACATGAAGCAAGCAGTGATCGAGTTTCGTCAGGGTTTAGTCGCCGCACCCAGCGGGGGGCGTGGAGGGCGATTTGCGTTTTCGGCAGACAATCTCCAGGCAAAGATAGTTTCGAGTGAGGGTTTGGAGAGCATTTCCTGGTCGCCGATCACGGCAAGCGAGTCGGGGGAGTTTTCGGGGCGGGGCCTTGGCATGCTACGATTCACGGTCGAGCTAAGTGCGCCTCAGAGCTTTCTCCTCGCCGCCAGTGGGCACAGCATGGCCTATGTCAATGGCGAGCCACGCATCGGGGATGTCTATAGCGACAATCGAATCGCAGTCCCTGTCCGGCTCAAGGCAGGCAAGAACGAGCTTGTCTTCCCTGTGGGGCGAGGGCGTTTTTCCGGCAGGCTAGTTCCCGTGACAGCCCCAACCTCGATCAACACGGCAGAGCTAACCCAGCCCGATATCGTCCTTGGTGAGAGCGGCCCGCTCTGGGCAAGTGTTGTCGTGGTCAATGCGAGTGAGAAGACCCAGCGGGGGCTGAAGCTCTTTGCCAATGGCCATGCCACACCTATACCGCCACTGCCCCCACTCTCCGTGCGCAAGGCGGCGTTTCAGATCATGGTTCCAAAGGGCGTCGTAGGTGAGGAGTTTCCGGTGGTGCTGGAAGCCGGTGGAGCGAACGCAAGCTTTAAGCTGCGCATTCGCAAGCCAACCTTAACGCACAAGCGCACGTTTATTAGCCAGATAGACGGCTCGGTGCAGTACTACGCCGTCAATCCCGCGCAGAAACCCGCTCCCGACAACGCGCTGGTTCTCTCGCTTCACGGGGCCAGCGTCCAGGCACAAGGCCAGGCAGAGGCATATGGGGCTAAAGAGCAGATGACTCTCGCCGCCGCCACCAATCGCCGTCCCTTTGGCTTCGACTGGGAAGACTGGGGACGCCTAGATGCCTTTGAGGTCTTCGCCGATGCCCAGAAGCGCTACCCACACGACCCCGCGCAGCGCTATCTGACCGGTCACTCGATGGGCGGGCATGGCACTTGGTCCATTGGCTCGCTTTTCCCTGGCCAGTTTGCCGTGATCGGTCCCAGCGCGGGCTGGATCAGCTTTGGAACCTACGGCGGAGCCAACCGGGTCGCCAGCACCAATCCTGTCACTGCCGCCTTTAGCCGCGCTGCCAATCAGTACGACACGCTTCTTTTCAAAGAGAACCTGAAGCAGACCGCAATCTACGTGGTACATGGCGATGCCGATGACAATGTCCCCGTAACAGAGGCGCGGACAATGCGCAAGGAGCTAGAGGCGATCAAGCACCCACGTGTCCTCTGGCACGAGGAGCCGGGTGCGGGCCACTGGTGGGACAACGACCAGAAAACGCCCGGTGCGGCCTGCGTGGACTGGCCCCCGATGAACCGCCTTTTTGCCGCCTGTCGCCGCGAGGAGTCTCCAGAAACCGCCGCGCTTGTCACGGTCAACCCAGCCGTCAGCGCCACCAATGCTTGGGCAACCATGGAGCAACAAGAAGTGCCGCTGGAGGTCTCGTCGTTCGTGCTTCAGCGCTCGGGCAACAAGGTCGTAGGCACGACTAAAAACGCGGCGCGACTGACAATCGCCCTCACAGGAGTTCGCGAGGTTCTGCTGGACGGACAGACACTCAAGCCTAGCGGGGGCACGCTCACGCTGGAGAAAACCGGCGGGAAGTGGCAGATTGCTCCCAAAGCGCTCCCGGGTACGGCGAAAAGTGCACGCCGCTCCGGGCCGTTTAAGCAGGCCTTTACTCAGCGCTTCGTGCTGGTCTACGGTACCGCAGGCACGCCCGAGGAGAACGCCTGGAGCTACGGCAAAGCCCGCTTCGATGCGGAGCAGTTTCTCTATCGCGGCAACGCTTCTCCAGACCTGCTCCCCGACACAGAGTTTGATGCAAAGCGTGAAAAAGACCGCAGCGTGATTCTCTACGGCAACGCCGACACGAACCGGCTTTGGAAACAGCTCTTAGGGAAGTGCCCGGTTCAGGTACGCCGTGACGGGATCACGGTTGGCAACAAGGCCCTACGCCAGCCCGATCTTGCCTGCCTCTTTGTCTACCCGCGCCCAGACTCGGCGATGGGACTCGTCGGCGCGATTGGCGGCACGGGCCTTCCGGGCCTTCGCCTCACCGAGCGAGCGGCCTACTTTACGTCTGGCACCCCCTACCCCGACTGGTGTGTCTTCGGATCCAAGATTCTCACAGAAGGAATGGGCGGAGTCTTAGAAGCGGGCTTCTTCGACAATGTCTGGGAGCTTACGACGTAGCGTCGGGCCAGTGGATGATCTCGATGTGAGTCCCGCCGGGCGCTTCTAAGTAAAACGAGCGGGTTTTGTCGCGGTGGGTCTTGATCTCCTTGCCGTATCTCTGGGCCAGCGCCTCTAGCTCGTCCAGAGACACCCGCCAGGCAAGGTGATTGGGGTGCTGGTCTTTAACCACAAAGGCCAGCCGCGCGCCTCCAGCCTCGACAAAGGCCCAAGTCGCATCTTGGTAGAGTACAACGGCCCCGACATGCGCTTCGTACCAGGCAACCGCCTCGGCGATATCCGGGACGACTTGGGCGACGTGATCAAAAATATAGCTCATAAAATTTACCAAAAGAGCGAGCGCATCAAGAGTGCCCAGGCGTTCTGGCCCCACGGCGTGCTCGCCGCTAAGACGATCACGGGAAAGAGTGCCGAGAGCGTCAGAATGAGAAGCAGCGGCACCGACGAGCGTCGGTTGCTGTAGAGCCGTGAGACCCCCCGCGCATCCACCAAGCGACTCCCGACTTTCAGGCGCACCAGAAACGTGCTCGCCATTCCTCCTCGGCCTTTATCTAAAAAGTCTTCGAGATTCGAGTGCGTGCCGACGGCGACAATTAAGTCAGCACCTTTCTCATAGGCCAGTAACAGCGCCGCGTCCTCACTTGTTCCCGCCATCGGAAAGAGAATGGAGGAGACTCCCAGAGCTTCGACCCGCTCTTTGCCAGGAGCACGGCCATCGGGGTAGGCGTGTACGAGAACTTCTGCCCCGCAGCGCAGCGCCGAGTCGCTCACGGAGTCCATATCTCCCAAGATGATCGCAGGACGAATCCCCAAGGCTAGCAGGGCATCTGCCGCCCCATCCACGGCGATCATGACCGGCTTCTGATCTCGCAGATAGAAGGTCAGGCGCTCCAGATCCTGTTCGTAGCCCTCGCCACGCACCACCACGAGCACATGCCTCCCCACAAGATTGGTCTTGAGCTCGGGGAGCTCGCCTGTTTCCAGTAAGAGCGCACGCTCTTCAGGCTTTTCTAGGAACTGTAGAGTGTTCTGGGCAAAGCGCTGAAGCTCTGTGTCTAGATTTTGCCGAGCCGCAGCAAGCTGTTGCTCCAGTAAAGCGGGCACGAGAGCGGTCAGGTGCGCCAAGCGAGAGTCGGCGAGGGTGAGCCGCTCCCCTTCTTTGAGCTCGCTAAAGAGATCTCTTTCTTGAGATTCGTAGAGAGGAATCCCCGCGTCCAGGAGCACACCCGGCCCACGGTTCGGATAGCGGCCGGTCACAAACGGCTGGCAGTTAATCACCGCATAGGGCCGAGCACGTACCAACATCTGCGCCACGACAGCATCGAGGTCAGGATGATCGAGCACCACCAAACAACCCGGAGTCAGTGTCGGCGCAAGCACTTTGGTGCGTCGCCCCAGACGTACCTCAACGAGCAGCATGCCCGCTTTTTCTTTTTCCCGAGTGAACAACTGGCTTCGGATCATTGTCTGAAAACCGATTATATCCCCCACCAGAGTCGGGTACAATAGTGGGGTTTAAACCAAACATAAGGAAGACAAAAATGACAAAGCTCACGTTTATCGCAGCCCTGGCTGCCTTCGGAGTTGGCGCCGTCGCCCTCGCACAAGATGCCGCTCCCAAGCCCGCACAGCGTCCCGGTCAGGGACAAGGCCGTAATGTGGTTCAAGTCTGCGCCATGAAAGGCGAGGCTCTCAAGACTCCTGGGAAGGCGGAGTCGGTTGAGTTCAACGGGAAAAAAGTTCTTTTCTGCTGCGCCAACTGCAAAGGTGCGTTCGAGAAGCTCGATGATGCCGCTAAGACCAAGACGGTTACCAAGGCAGGACTAATCAGCCAAAAGCTCACTGCGCTCAAGACGATTGAGCGTGTGGAGAAGCAGCTCAAGGAGCTTGATGGCGTCAAAGAAGTGGTGACAGCGGCTCCGGCAGGCAAGGTCAGCTGCGCCGTGACCGGTGAAGAGATCGAAAGCGCAGCCAAAGCGGCGGGCAAAGTGGAGTACAAAGGCAAGACCTACTACTTCTGCTGCCCTGGCTGCATCAAAAAATTCAACGAGACCCCCGATAAGTTCGTTAAGTAGTACAGAAGAAATAAACCCCGGAGTTTTTGCTCCGGGGCTTTTTTTCGTCAGAACTAAAATAGCTTGGCGTTTGGGTTGAACTCGATCTTAGCATTGCGAGCCATCTCCCCGAGCCACTTTTGTACGGCTTGTGGCTCATTGAGCTTCGCATTAACTTGCTCTTTTTTGTACTTAGCTTTCTCTGCGGCGCTGATATCAGAGCCTTTTTCGAGAAGCTTGATGATATGCCAGCCAAACTGGCTCTTGATCACGGGGCTAATATCGCCGGGCTTCTGAAGGGCAAAAGCCGCCTTCTCAAAGTCTTGATCGAAGACTCCCTTACCGACCCACGGGAGCTCACCTCCCATCGCACCGCTTCCCTTATCGTCGGAGAACTGCTTAGCAGCCTCGTCAAACTTGAGCTTTCCAGCCTTGATGTCCGCAAGAATCTGATCCACACGAACTTTTTGATCTTCTTCTTTCTTCTTAAGCTGCTCCGGCGTCATCGGGGTTGCCTGCTCCGGCGTCGGCCCCAGCGGCTGGGTTGCCAGGAGAATATGAGCAAAGCGCCCCTGTCCCTCACGCCCAGGAACGATCTTGATCAAGAACTTTTCAAAAGACTTTCGGGCAAGCAAGTTTAGGCGTACGGTCTGGGTCACTTCCGCATCCGTTAGACCAAACTCACGCGTGATCTCCGCGAAGGTCATCATCTTGCCACTTTGTGCCATCTGAGCCACAACCTTGGCTTTCTCTTCTTTGACTTTCTCCACAAGCTCAGAAGCCGTCACACTAACACCCGCTTTTTTGGCTTCTTGCTCAATCACGATCTTCTGAATCATCTCCGGGACAACACGCCGTGCCAGGGTTCCACTAAGCTGCTTCTTTATATCTGATGCCGTGATATTGACCCCATTGTAGCGTGCGATCACACTGGAAGACATCGCTACAGGCTTGGCAGAGGGCTTGGCCGCAGGCTTTTTGTTGCCTTGGGGGGCAACTGCCAACACCAAGGCAATTGTCATGGTTGAAACTATCATCTCTAAACCTTTCTCCTAAAAAAAGACGCCCCCGCTACCGGTGGTGTTCCGGAGCGGGGGCGCTTATCTCACTTACTCAGTGCTCTCAGAGGGAGCCTCTCCGAGATCACCTCCAAGAAGCTGGCGGGCATCGTCGAGGCCACGCACCGCAACCGGCGCAGGAGCACCGCCACCCAACAGGGAGTCAGGCACCTCAAGCAGGCCAATGGCGCTGCCATCCGCACTGGTCACTTCCAGTGCGCGGTACTGCGCCAGACCGGTACCGGCAGGAATGAGACGCCCAATAATGACGTTCTCCTTCAAGCCGACCAGGTTGTCGCGCTTACCACGCACCGCCGCCTCGGTCAGAACGCGAGTGGTCTTCTGGAAACTCGCCGCCGATAAGAACGACTCGGTGGCAAGCGAGGCTTCCGTGATTCCCAAAAGAACCGGGATAGACGTCGCAGGTTTACCAGGAACACCCGTCTCCTGCTCACTTTTCTCGATCTTGCGGTTGACATCTTCAATATCAAAGCGATCCACGAGCTGGCCATTTAAGTAGTGGCTTTGACCAGGCTCCACCAGCTTACGCTTCTTGAGCATCTGGCGAACGATCACCTCGATATGCTTGTCGTTGATGTCCACACCCTGCTGCTTGTAGACCTTCTGAACCTCGCGCACCAGGTACTCCTGGATCCCACGCAGCCCCTGGAGTCCCAGGACTTTCTGCGGGTCGAGCGGGCCATCGGTCAGGCGGTCACCGGGCTCGATGACATCACCTTCCTTGACCTTGAGCTCACCACGGTAAGGCACGACGATCTCTTTGCGCACCAAGATACTCTCGATACCTGCCTCGCGGATCTTGCGAATATCACGGTCCACGAGCTCTTTACCAACGGGGACGATCTCCTCGTTATTGGAGGGGCTCAGGATCGGCACGGCGACGATCTGGCCGGTCATGGGCTTGTTGTCTTCTCCCACCTTGAGAGGCGAGTGAATCACGACTTTACGCAGACCTTCCATCGGGACGCCCGCAACCGTTCCACCAAACTCGGAGATGATCGCCTGGCCCTTGGGCTTTCGTGCCTCGAAGAGCTCGACAACACGCAGAAGTCCACCGACTTGCTCCTCCGCCACTTTCAGGAGCGCTTGCACCTGACGGGCTTTTTCGCGCTCGCTGCCCTCTTCGGTTCCCAGAGAGATATGACCACTCTGCTGATCTTGGAAGAGCATCTGAAGGTTCTGAGTACGCTGGCGCTTGGTTCCCGCAACTCCCGTAAGAGAGTGAGCGGTCGCAACGCCTCCGGTGTGGAACGTACGCATCGTGAGCTGCGTTCCTGGCTCACCAATGGACTGAGCGGCGATAATTCCTACCGCAACCCCGATCTCCACCAGCTTGCCGATTGCAAGGTCCTTGCCATAACAAGTCGCACAGACTCCCTGACGAGACTCACAGGTGAGCACCGAGCGAAGACCGACCCGCTTCACACCACTATCTGCAACAAGCTTGGACACCGCAGCCGTGAAGATCTCGTTCTTGGCAATGATCAGCTCACCCGCCTTCTCATGCCCTTCAGGATAGAAAATGTCTTCCAGTGACGTGCGACCTAGCAGACGCTCATGGAGCATCTCGATCACATCGTTACCGTCGCGCACTTCCCCAACAAGGATTCCATTCTCCGTGCCACAGTCAATCTCACGGATAATCACATCCTGAGCGACATCCACGAGGCGACGGGTCAAGTACCCGGCGTCTGCGGTGCGAAGCGCGGTATCGGCCAGTCCCTTACGAGCTCCGTGGGTTGTCACGAAGTACTCAAGAACCGTCAGACCTTCATGGAAGTTCGACTTTACCGGAAGCGTGTCAATGATGTTGCCAAACGGGTCCGCCATAAGACCACGCATTCCCGAGAGCTGGGAGATCTGCTTTTTAGAGCCACGAGCACCCGAGGTGGTGATGATCGAGATCGGGTTGAACGGCTCAATGGCCTTGACAATCTCATCACCGATCAGGGTCGTCGCATCGGTCCAGAGGGTCAGAACCTTCTGCTTGCGCTCCGCAGGCGAGATGACACCACGGCGGTACTGCGAGTTGGTACGATTGACATCATCTTCCGTTTTCTTGAGCAGTGCCGCACGGCTTGGCGGTGACTTCATGTCCGTCAGAGAGAACGAGATGCCGCCCTTGGTGGCCCACTTAAAGCCGATCGCCTTGAGATCATCCAGGAACTGGATGGTTCGCTCATGGCCACAGTGCTGATAGACAGACGCAATGGTTGCGGTGATGGTCTTTTTGTCCAACGCCGCATTGACAAAGCGTACTTTCTCGGGGACGATCTCATTGAAGATCAGTCGGCCCGCGGTAATGGCACTCAGGCCCTCACCAGGTCGCAGACGAACGGCAATGTAGTCGTGCAGGTCCAGCAGCCCATTGTCATAGGCCTGAATCGCATCCATCGGGTCGGAGAACGGAGAGTGCTTTGCCCCCAGCATCATCGGAGCGAAGTTATCCGGCGCGGCCTCGATTGCCTTGGCGGTGTCCGCACTGAAATACCGTCCCGCCTTGACCAGAACCTCACCGGTGCTCTTGTCCACGATATCGCGAACCGCGACCACCCGACCGATGTGCTCCTGCATGTTGTCGCTAGGCAGCGTGTCGGTCTGCTTGTCCATCGTCAGGAAGAACGCTCCCAGAACGATGTCCTGCTGTGGCGAGACGATGGGCGAGCCATCGGCAGGCGAGAACAGGTTGTGGGTCGAGAGCATCAGGATGCGCGCTTCCGCCTGCGCCGACGACGACAGCGGGATATGAACCGCCATCTGGTCGCCGTCAAAGTCCGCGTTGAAGGCTTTACAGACCAGCGGGTGCAGCTGAATCGCTTTGCCATCCACAAGCTTGGGCTCGAAGGCTTGAATTCCGAGGCGGTGTAGGGTGGGAGCACGGTTGAGCATCACGGGATGCTCTTTAATGACTTCCTCCAGCGCATCCCAGACCTCAGGACGCATGCGCTCGATCATGCGCTTGGCGGTCTTGATGTTGCTGGTGAAGCCACGCTCCACGAGAGTCTTCATCACAAACGGCTTAAAGAGCTCCAGTGCCATCTCTTTCGGCAGACCACACTCATGGAGGTGCAAGTCCGGGCCGACCACGATCACGGAGCGACCGGAGTAGTCCACGCGCTTGCCGAGCAGGTTCTTACGGAACCGGCCCTCTTTACCCTTGAGCATGTCCGAGAGAGATTTCAGCGCACGCCCATTGCTTCCCGTTACCGGGCGAGTGCGGCGTCCGTTGTCAATCAGCGCATCGACGGCCTCTTGAAGAAGCCGCTTCTCGTGATTCACAATGCTCTCAGGAGCGCGAATCTCCTGAATCTTCTTCAGACGGTTGTTACGGTTGATGATCCGTCGGTAGAGGTCGTTGAGGTCAGACGTGGCAAAACGTCCCCCATCGAGCTGCACCATCGGGCGAAGCTCAGGCGAGATCACCGGAACGGCATCGAGGATCATCCACTCAGGGCGGCTCTTGGAGTCAATAAAGGCATTGACAACTTCGATACGCTTGATAGCGCGGAGCTTCTTAGGCGGGCTGGTCGTCTCCTCGATCTCTTTTCGAAGCGAGCGCTGAAGCGGCTCCAGCTCGATCTCCATGAGGAGCTTCTTGATCGCCGCCCCCCCCAGACCAGCTTGGATGATGTCTTCCAGGCTCTCGTCTATACGGCGGCTGACCACCTCGATCAAGCGCTCAATCGCGCGCCAGTCGTCCTCGGCCACGAGCATCTTCTTCTCGACCTTGGGCAGGTTCTCCAGACTTGCACGGAGGATCAGCGCCTGCTCTTCGGCGTCTTTTTTCTCCTGGGCAATGCGATCTTCTAGATACTTGTACTTATCGGCAATCTCTTCTTCCGTGTAGTCGACACGCTCAACTTCTAGCTCTTCGCCATCCTCGTTGTACATCGCCTCAGGATTGACCGGGCGGCCCATGGCGATCTCGCGGGCGATCTCCTCGCGCCACTCAACGATAGCCACATCGCGGTCGTCCTCAATCTGCTGGATCTCTTGCTCAACGGCCTGCTTGAACTGCTCCATCCCCGTCAGAATGCGCGACTTGTCAATATCGGTGACAATGTAGCTGGCGAAGTAAAGCACTTTCTCCAGAGGACGCGGTGTCATGTCCAGAAGAAGCGCCAGCGGCGACGGAACGCCTTTCAGATACCAGATATGGCAGACAGGCGAGGCAAGCTCGATGTGGCCCATGCGCTCGCGGCGAACTTTGGAGCGAGTAACCTCAACCCCACAGCGGTCACAGACGACCCCTTTGAACTTGACTTTCTTGTAGCGCCCACAGTGACACTCCCAGTCCTTGGTAGGGCCGAAGATCTTCTCGCAGAAAAGCCCATCACGCTCGGGCTTAAACGTTCGGTAGTTAATGGTCTCAGGTTTCTTGACTTCACCATAAGACCAAGTGCGGATCTGATCGGGGGAAGCGATCCCGATACGAATTTTATCAAATGTACTAGCGTCGGCCATTTTTTCCCTTTCGGAAAGTCATTTCCATGGAAACAAGGCAGTGCCCTGTGTGCTTTTAGAAACCACACAGGGCCAAACCAACTCTTAGAAAAACAAACTAGCTCAGAAGCAACGAGTCTTCTGACTCCTGCTGACGACGAATCTGCGCACGGCGGCGGCTGGCTTCGTCATCAAGGAAGTCTTCATCCTTGTCCTTCAGATCAATCTCAGCACCGGCAACATCCTCGACCGTCACTTTTAGAGCGAGGCTCTGTAGCTCGTTGACCAGGATCTTAAACGACTCCGGTACACCAGGCTCCAGCATGGGCTCACCCTTGACGATAGACTCGTAGGTCTTCACACGGCCTAAGACATCGTCAGACTTGATGGTAAGAATCTCCTGAAGCGTGTAGGCTGCGCCATACGCCTCTAGGGCCCAGACTTCCATCTCGCCGAAGCGCTGTCCACCGAACTGAGCTTTACCACCGAGGGGCTGCTGAGTCACGAGGCTGTAGGGGCCAGTTGACCGAGCATGGATCTTGTCGTCCACCAGGTGCGAGAGCTTGAGCATGTAGATATTGCCCACGGTCACGGCCATGTTGAACTTCTCACCGGTTCGTCCATCGCGAAGATCCATCTTACAGAGATCCTCGTGGAAGCCCACTCGCCGCCAGACACGCTCCCGGATCTCCTTGATCAGGGCATCGTAGGGGAAGTCAGCAGGAATATTGTCGATGACTTCTGGTCCCATCAGGGTCGAAGAAACGCGCTCCAGAGTCTCGGCATCCAGGTCGCGGAGTGCGGCTTCCAGAGGCCCGAGGAGATCCTCTAGGTTCTGTCCACCCTCACTCACTTCCGGGAAATCCACCGAGAGCTGCAGATCACTCTTAACATAGTGCATCAGCATCTCACGGCGGCGCTTCTCACCGAAGCGGTTCATCTCACCGAGAATCTCCTCTTCGTTAGACCCCTCAAAGATCGGCTCCACAAACTGGACACCAAACTCACGAGCGGCCAACCCAAGGTGCGTCTCCATGATCTGACCGATGTTCATGCGGCTAGGCACACCCAGCGGGTTGAGTACAATGTCCACCGGAGTGCCATCGGGCAGGAACGGCATGTTCTCTTCCGGCATGATCTTAGAGACCACTCCCTTGTTGCCGTGGCGTCCCGCCATCTTGTCGCCTTCCATGATCTTACGCTTCTGGGCGATATAGACACGGACAAGCTTATTGACGCCCGCTTGCAGCTCATCGGGCGTCAGACGCTCCAGCTCACTGCCATCGTAGGGCGACTCCAGCGAGTCGGGCCGCTTGGAGAAGTTGAAGATATTGCCGCTCGCATCTTTGTACTTGTAGCGCGAGAAGACTTTAATGTCAACGATCTTGCCTTTTTCACCGTGTGGAACGCGCAGCGAGACATCGCGGGTCTCTTCGGCTTTCTTGCCAAAGATGGCGATAATCAAGCGCTCTTCTGCCGTCAGCTCCCCTTGGCCCTTGGGGGCAACTTTTCCAATGAGAATATCATCGCTTCGGACTTCTGCTCCAATGCGAATAATCCCCTCTTCGTCTAGGTCTTTGAGAGCATCTTCCCCGACATTGGGAATGTCGCGGGTCATCTCTTCAGGCCCTAGCTTGGTGTCGCGTGCCTCAAGCTCATATTTCTCAATATGAATCGACGTGTAGACATCGTCGCGAACCATACGACGAGAGAGCAAGATAGCATCCTCGTAGTTGTAGCCATTCCAGGGCATAAAGGCGACTAAGACGTTCTGTCCCAGTGCCAGCTCTCCCCCGTCGGTACACGGCCCATCGGCGAGCACTTGCCCCTGCTTGACACGCTGACCCGGCTCGATGATAGGACGCTGCGTGATACAAGTCGCTTGGTTGGAGCGGATCATGTTGAGCAGCCAGTAGCGATCAATCTTGCCCTCACGGGTCTCGATAATGATCTCCTCGCTGGTGACTTTCTTGACCCGACCGCCGCGCTTGGCGACAATGATCGCGCCGGAGTCCAGAGCCGCACGCCGCTCCATTCCCGTCTTGACCAGAGGCGCATCGGGACGAAGTGTAGGAACAGCCTGGCGCTGCATGTTTGCGCCCATCAGAGCACGGTTGGCATCGTCGTTCTCAAGAAACGGAATCAGCGACGTACCAACCGAGACAAGCTGCTGGGGCGAGACATCCATGTACTCCACCTCTTTGGCGGGAACATAGGGATACTCGTGGTTGTGGCGCACCTGCACCAGAGCCGTGGTAAAGCTACCATCTTCGGCGAGGCGAACACTCGCCGGGCAGATATGGTAGTGGTGCTCGTTGTCGGCGGGCAGCCAGTCCAGCTCGCGGCTGACCTTGCCCCCGATGACACGCCGGTACGGGGTCTCGATGAACCCAAACGGATCCACACGAGCGTGCACGGCGAGCGAGCCGATCAGACCAATGTTGGGGCCTTCAGGCGTCTCAATCGGACAGATACGACCGTAGTGCGAGTGGTGGACGTCACGGACTTCCAGCTTGGCGCTCTGACGAGAGAGACCACCGGGTCCAAGAGCCGAGAGACGGCGCTTGTGGGTGAGCTCAGCCAGCGGGTTGGTCTGGTCCATGAACTGCGAGAGCTGCGAGGAGCCAAAGAAGCTCTTGATCGCGGCGCTCACGGGCTTGACCGAGAGCACGACCTGGGGAATGATATTCTCCGCATCGTACTGAGTCATGCGCTCTTTGGCCACTTTCTCCATGCGCAAGAAGCCCATGCGAAGCTGCGAGTAGAGCAGCTCCCCGACAGAGCGAACGCGCTTGTTCTCAAGGTGGTCAATGTCATCGGTCGTGAAGCGCATCTTCGCCTCTTCCGATGCCTCTGCACGGGACGATTCCTGCATCCCGATAAGATACTCAATCACGGCGATCAGATCGTACTTGGTGATATTGCGCACCGAGAGCGGCAGCGAGATGCGCAACTTTTTGTTCAGCTTGTGGCGCCCCACCTTAGCCAGATCATAGCGACGTGTGTCGAAGAACATCGAGTGCAGTAGCGCCTTGGCAGAGTCATCGGTCACAGGGTCGCCGGGACGAATCTTGTGGTAGATATCGTGAAGGGCGCTCTTGCGATCGACGATCTTAGCCTCTTCTAGCTCAAGGCTAGCCCCGATGAAGCGGTGCACTTCCAGCACCTCAACTTCGCGCTCCAAAACCGCCAGCTTCTTCGAGACCTCACGGTCAATTCGGGCGTAGGCCGGGACGATCAGCTTACCCGCCGCGTCGAAGAGATCGGTCGGGGCATAGCGCCACTTCGCTTCCGCATCCACATCCACCTCGGCGAGCTGCTCGCTGGTCACCGTGGTGCGAGTGCTGAAGTACTCTAAAAACTGCGCATCGGTTTCGAGATCGAAGCCGGTTAGGAGACACTTGGTCTTGCGAGTACGAACCGCCTGCTCGCCGCCCAGCGCCTTGACAAGCTCGCGGTAGTGATCCGCCGTGACATCGGTGCCCTTCTCCAGAAGAACCTCGCCCGTCACTTCGTCAACAATCGTCTCCGCCAGAGTCTTGCCCACGAGCTCACGGAACTCGATGACAAACTCACCCTCCGGGGAAGCGACATCGAAGGCGTGAAGTGCCCGCAGCAGGGTCATGATCGAGAATTTCTTGTTCTGCCCGATGCGCACCGTAATGGCACCCGCATCCGTCTCAATATCTACCCAAGGACCTTCTGAGGGAATCAGAGTCGCAAAGAACTGCCACTCCAGTAAGTTGCTCAGAGAGTCGCGGAAGTAGATACCCGCAGAGCGTGAGAGCTGTGAGACCACGACGCGCTCAGCGCCATTGATCACAAAAGTCCCCTTCGCGGTCATCAAGGGCAGATCGCCCAGATAGACCTCAGACTCGATCACTTCCTGACCAGTACTCGTCAGTCGAACACGCGCCTTAATCGGCACTTCAAAGGTCACATCGCGTGACCTACACTGCTCCAAAGAATGTTTTGGTTCACCTAGAGTGAAGTCCACCAACTCAATGGCGGTTTGACCGGTGAAGTCATAGATGGGAGAAAAAGATCGGAACAGTTCATGCAACCCATCTTCGAGGAACGAGCGAAATGAATCTAGCTGCAGTTCGACGAGATTGGGGATCGGGGCGGCATGCTCGGTACGCTTCGCCTGATGCTGAATTTCCATACGGACTGGAACCCCTCCTAATTCGGGCTTCGTGTGACGAGGTCGGGGTACACAGACCTCGGCTCTCCGAGCCCAAAATGCCACTTATTGGGTCGCTTTCCGCGGCTCCTCCTATTGTGGCACGAATTCTTAATTTACCGCTGTATTATCTACCTGTCAACAGTGTGAGCCTATTTTTTTTCAATTTTTCTTGACGGTGTGAAGAAACAGGGCTATAATCGCCTCACTGCCTCGAACACATTCGGGGCTATTTGTGTTGGTTTAGGAAACGGCTATGGCTGAAGATATCGTCCTGACTGTATCAGGCAAGAAAAAAATCGAAGATGAGCTGGAGCAGCTACGCAGTGTTGAGATGCCTGCGCTTGCGATTCGCATCCGTGAGGCCCGCGACTTAGGGGATCTCTCGGAGAACTTTGACTACCAAGACGCCAAGCGTCAGCAGGGCTTCATTGGAGGCCGAATCGCCGATCTCCAAGCGATGCTAGAGCGCGCGATTCTCGTCCCTGAGAGCGTCCCCGGCAGTGGCATCGTGGGCTTGGGCTCAACGGTTCATGTCCGCGATACAGAGTTCGCGGAGGAGATCAGGTATAAGCTAGTGGGCTCCTACGAAGCAGACCCCGCCAATGACCTCATCTCCGCTGCCTCGCCCGTCGGGGCCGCACTGATGGGTAAGAAAGTGGGCGAGAGCGTCCTTGTGGCCACACCGGGTGGAACCATGACCCTGGAGATTCTCAGCGTCGAGTAGCCCTCCTCCCCCCAGCCCCCCGGGTACCCTCTGGGTGCCAATCCTGGGAGGAGGGGGAGTAATGGGGAGAGTTTTGATTACGATGCGTGTTCTTTTTATCTGCCTGGGCAATATCTGCCGCTCCCCGATGGCGGAGGCGATCTTTCGGCATAAAGTTGAGCAAGCGGGGCTAGAGACACGGATTCTATGCGACTCGGCAGGGACGGGCGGTTGGCACGCAGGCGAGCTGCCGCATAGAGGCACGCAGCAGATTCTTCAACAGCACGGGATTGACTTCTCCAGCATCCGCGCTCGTCAGCTTACCCGCGCCGATCTTGGTGCTTTTGATTATCTCCTGACCATGGACAGCGCCAACCTGCGCGATGTCCGCCGACTGGGGGAACCTGTCGGCACGCTGCGCCCTGTGCTTGAGTTCGCTCCCGCGTTGGGCTACACCGAAGTGCCCGATCCCTGGTACGACGGTAACTTTGCCCTTACCTATCAGCTCCTCGATGCTGCCTGCGACGGCTTGCTAGACCACCTCAGGTACACTCTCGGTGATGGATCGTATCGAGAACCTCTCACTCCGTGACCTGCGCCTGCTGGTGACCCTAGCCGAGCGTCGGCACTTCGCTCGCACGGCCGAAGAGTTTGGGCTGAGTCAGGCGACTCTCTCCGCAATCGTGAAGAAGATCGAGGCGGCCTTTGGCGTCCCCCTCTTTATCCGCACCAGCCGCAGTGTCTCGCTGACCCCAGAGGGCGAAAGCGTGGTGCGCCAGGCGCTGATTGTTCTGGACGAGTCCATGATCCTCGCGCAGACGTTTCAGTCGGCGAGTGCCCCGCTCTGTGGTCGCTTTCGCCTGGGGGCGTTTCCGACTCTTGCACCCTATCTCTTCCCACTGATCTTGCAACCTCTTCAAGCCGCCTACCCCAAGCTCCAGCTCGTGCTCACCGAAGCTATCACAGAGGAGCTTCTGCGCCAGCTTCGCGCCCGGCAGCTTGATGGCGTGCTGCTCGCCCTCCCCCAGGACGAAAGCGATCTAGCCGTCTACCCGCTCTTTCGAGAGCCGTTCTGCCTTGCGGTGAGTCACCAGCACGCACTGGCGCAGAAGACCGCGCTAACCGTGGCCGATGTCCCGCTCGACGAAATGCTCCTTCTGGAGCCAGGCCACTGCCTACGCGACCAAGTGCTCGCGGCGTGTGGAACGGCCTTTCTGGCCCACAAGCGCATCGTCCACGCCGCCGGGCTGGAGACACAGCGTGCCCTCGTGGCCGCCCAGCTCGGAATCGCGATCCTTCCCGCGCTCGCCACTCGCAAGCCCGACGACTCCGTGTGCGTCCTGCCCTTTGTTTCCCCCAAGCCCGGTCGCGATATTGGCCTCGTGATCCGAAAAACCAGCCAAGACGACCGCGATGCCCAAAGCCTCGTCGCCTTCCTACGCCACCTCCCCGAGACGCAGCCATTGATCGAAAAATCCGAAGCTTAACATCGGTGAAACCGGGTTGATCCTGCCCTCACTCCCGGAGATAATGGGAGCATGTCAAACCAAATCAATCACGATGTTGAGAGCCCCGAGGGCGATAGTGCTCCGACCAGTAGCCGCCGGAACTTTCTGGCCGCGCTAGGCTGTACACTGGCCTCTGGTGCTGTTGCCTCCACCGCCGCCGCATTCCCAGGCGTGCCCACGGATCTTCTCGCCCCAGAGAAGCCCACCGAGAGTGCTCCTACGATCCCCAGCACAGTGGGCAAGTGCCCGTTTCATGCAGAGGCCGCGCCGGAGCAGCAGGCTGTGGCGGGGCGTGGGATGCAGAACCGCGACTGGTGGCCCGATCAGCTTCGCCTCAATATCCTGCGCCAGCACACCGCGGCCTCCAACCCGATGGACGAGAAGTTCGACTACGCTGCCGAGTTCAAGAAGCTGGATCTGAAGGCCGTGAAGAAAGACATCTTCGCGCTCATGACCTCATCGCAGGACTGGTGGCCCGCGGACTATGGGCACTACGGCCCGTTTTTCATCCGCATGGCCTGGCACAGCGCCGGAACCTACCGAATCTCCGATGGTCGGGGCGGAGCGGGTTTTGGTACGCTACGCTTCGCGCCGCTCAATAGCTGGCCCGACAACGCAAACCTCGACAAGGCCCGTGCGCTTCTCTGGCCCATCAAAAAGAAATACGGCAAGAAGCTCTCCTGGGCGGACTTGATGATTCTGACGGGCAACTGCGCTCTGGAGTCGGCGGGGCTCAAGACCTTTGGGTTTGCCGGAGGACGCGAAGATGTCTGGGAGTCGTCGGAGGACATCTACTGGGGCGCGGAGACGGAGTGGCTGGGCGACAAGCGCTACACGGGAGATCGTCAGCTCGAGAACCCGCTGGGTGCCGTTCAGATGGGCCTGATCTATGTCAATCCCCAAGGCCCCAACGGCAACCCCGACCCGCTGGCCGCCGCTCGTGACATCCGTGAGACGTTTGGCCGCATGGCCATGAACGACGAAGAGACCGTCGCGCTGATCGCAGGAGGACACACGCTAGGAAAAGCACACGGCGCGGCCAATCCTGACAAGTACGTGGGACGTGAGCCTGCCGCCGCGAGCATTGAGGAGCAGGGACGAGGCTGGACGAGCACCTACGGCAAGGGCTGTGGCGCAGACACCATTACCTCAGGGCTGGAAGGCGCCTGGACCTCAACACCGACCAAGTGGAGCAACAACTACTTTGAGAACCTCTTTGGCTTCGAGTGGGAGCTGACTAAGAGCCCGGCGGGAGCCCAGCAGTGGAAGCCCAAGGGCAACGGCGGCGCAGGCACCGTCCCCGATGCCTACGATTCTTCCAAGAGCCACGCCCCGATGATGTTTACTACGGACCTTGCCCTGCGCTTTGATCCGGCCTACGAGAAAATCTCGCGGCGCTTCCTGGCCAATCCCCAAGCCTTCAACGACGCTTTCGCCCGTGCCTGGTTCAAATTAACCCACCGTGACATGGGTCCGATTGCCCGCTACCTTGGCTCAGAAGTTCCCAAAGAGGTTCTGATCTGGCAAGACCCACTCCCGGCAGCAACCGGCAAGCGTCTTGACAACAGAGACATTGCGGCGCTGAAGTCCAAGATCCTGAGCTCCAGCCTCAGCGTCTCCGAGCTAGTCGCAACGGCATGGGCCTCAGCGGCGACCTTCCGTGGCTCGGATAAGCGCGGCGGTGCCAACGGGGCACGTATCCGCCTCGCACCGCAGAAGAACTGGGAGGCCAACCAGCCTGCACAGACTGCCAAGGTGATTGGTGTCCTCGAAGGTATCCAGAAGTCGTTTGGTAAGCCCGTCTCGCTCGCTGATCTGATCGTTCTGGGAGGCTGCGCGGGAGTTGAGAAGGCGGCGAAGAACGCGGGAGTGACGGTAAAAGTGCCGTTCACACCAGGCCGTACCGATGCCTCGCAGGAGCAGACCGATGTGGCGTCGTTTGCCGTGCTGGAGCCGACCGCCGATGGCTTCCGCAACTACCTCAACCCGATGCACACGGCAAAGGCAGAAGATCTCCTCGTGGACAAGGCCCAGCTCCTGACCCTGACCGCCCCTGAGATGACGGTGCTTGTCGGTGGTCTCCGGGTTCTCAAAGCAGGCTCGTCGAAGCAGGGAGTCTTTACCCAGCGCCCTGAGGCTCTGACCAACGACTTCTTCGTCAACCTGCTCGACCTAGGCACCACTTGGAAGCCGACCTCCGAGGCCAAGCAGACCTTTGAGGGTGTTGATCGCAAGACGGGCGCGGTCAAGTGGACCGGCACCCGTGTGGACCTCATCTTTGGCTCCAACTCCGAGCTGCGGGCAATCGGGGAGGTCTATGCCAGCGAAGACGGGCAAGAGAAGTTTGTGAAAGACTTCGTCAGCGCGTGGAACAAGGTCATGAACCTCGACCGCTTCGATATCGCCTAGATCCTGGCCGGGTACCCTCTGGGTGGCCCTTCGCAGCTTTAGCTCTCCAGTCCCCTCGTTCTAATCGAGGGGACTCCAAGCGAGTATAATTGCCACATGGAACTATTTGAGAAGCCTTGTGGAGTTGAGACACGCTGGGCGAGCTTTGAGAACCCAACGGCGGAGCGGGGTGCTGGTGGGCAGGAGAACCGCGGCGCAAAAGGTCATGCCTTTGACTCTTTAGAGCCCGGCGAGACCAAGACACTTCTTGAGGTAACGGGCAGCGGGACGATCACGCGAGTCTGGATGACCGTCTCAGACCGCAGTCCCGAGATGCTGAGAGCAGTTCGGCTAGAGATGTTCTGGGATGGAGAAGCCACGCCTGCGGTCTCGGTGCCTCTGGGGGATTTCTTTGGAATTGGACTTGGGCGCACAGTAGCGTTCGAGTGCGCTCTTTTCTCTAGCCCCGAGGGACGTAGCTTCAATGCCTTTGTTCCGATGCCGTTTCGAAGCGCGGCGCGGGTGACGATCACAAACACCTCCAAGACGCGTCTCTCGCATCTTTTCTACGATATTGATTTGTTGCTTGGGGTGACACACACGGCGGAGATGCTCTACTTTCACGCGCAGTTTCGCCAAGAGTCGCCCAATGTACTTGGAGAAGACTTTGTGATTCTCCCTAAAGTGTCAGGCAATGGGCGCTTTCTGGGCTGCAACCTAGGGGTGATCGCCGACGAGCGCTACGAGGGGGCATGGTGGGGGGAAGGTGAGGTAAAAGTATGGATCGGGGACGAGCCCTTCCCGACTCTTTGTGGCACCGGTACTGAGGACTACATTGGCACAGGCTGGGGACAGGGAGCCTATGCCCAGCGCACCCAAGGCTGCCCTATCGCCGAAAGCTCCAATCGGCAGTGGGCCTTCTACCGCTACCACATAGACGATCCGATCTACTTCGACGGAAGCTGTAGAGTCGCGATTCAGACCATTGGCGGGACGGAAAAGGCAAAGGTGATGGGGCTACAGACTAACGGGACTCCCCTGATTCCGGTGAGCATTGACACCGGCCAGCTCGAGGGGTTTCTCAAGCTGATGGAGCTCCCTCAGCCTGTTGCACTTGCCGACCAGCCCAATGGCTGGTGTAACTTCTGGCGGCAAGATGACTGGTCAGCAACCGCCTACTATTATCTGGATAGCCCAACGTGAGCCAGCGCCCGTGAGAGAGTGGGGAGAAGCTGATGGGGCTCTGCCACTTCCAGTCGCTGAAGAAGCTGACGTGCAGTCTCGTTGTGAGGATGCTCCGAGAGTAGTGCGCGTAAAAGTCCAGATTCCTGAGGGGAAAGAAGTAGGCAAAGAGTCGAGTCTTTTGTCTCATGCATGGTTTTGTGTCCCTAAAAGTAAAAGAATGCGGCGGGATAACGGCTAGCCAAGCCCCCGCCGCATGTGATCACTACTCTCCTCAATATTGAAGACGTCGCTTTATTTACCGAACGAGCAGAGTATCTCACCCTTGGTGTTACCAGAGGCGTTACCAGCACGGCAGGATTTTTGTTACCGATGCCGAATTTAATTGCGAATGGACTTGACATTGCGGCTCTTTGGGACAATGGAGCTACGTGTGGAGGGCGATTTCTTACCCCACGGCCCACGTCACCTCGCCGGTGAAAAGCTCCTGGCTCTTCTTGCACTTCAGGGCCCACAGTCTCGCGCTCGGCTGGCTGCCACTCTCTGGCCCGAAGTCACGGAGTCGCAGGGACGCTTTTACCTTCGTCGCAGCCTCATGGAGCTCAGGCATCGCCTCGCGTGTGTTGCAGATGTACTGACGGAGACGGCGGGTACTCTGGCGCTGGCACTCCCCCAAACCGCCTGTGATCTCTGGGGCTTTGATCACGCGCTTCAACAGAGCGACGATGCCACAGCCGTCTCTCTCTACCGAGGGTCACTCCTCACGGACTGGGACGATGACTGGATCCAGACCGAGCGCATGCAGCGTGAGCAAGAGTTTTTAGGGGCTCTGGAGCGCCTTGCACGATCCGCCACGACATTGCAGGACGCTATTATCGCGCTTAAACGCCTTATTGCCCTTGACCCTGCCCGCGAGTCGGCTTGGAGCGCTCTGATGGAGGCACAGGCACGGCGCGGCGACCCTGCCGCACTGATGCAGACCTACCGAGATCTACGACTCTGGCTCAGCGAGAACCTCCGTATCCTTCCCACACCCGAGACCACAGCGCTTTACGAGCAGCTTCTCGCCGAAGCGCGTCGCGCCCCCCCCCCTAAAATTGCCTTCCCCACACGCAGCCGCTTGCCTCTCGCTCCCACCGCACTCATAGGCCGCCACGACGCGCTGGAGCAGCTACAGGCTCGCTTCGAGGAAACACGTCTTCTTACTTTAGTGGGCACGGGTGGTGTCGGTAAGACCCGCCTCGCCCTCGCCACCCTAGAGAGCCTCCAAGACGACCCACGATTTTCGGATGGCATCGCTTGGGTAGACCTAGCGGCTCTCAGTGACCCCAGCCTCGTGCGAGCCCGTATTGCTACCGCGCTTGAGCTCTCGGAGACGGCAGAGCTGGCCACGCTACTTGCCAACCGAAAGCTCTTGCTTGCGCTCGACAACTGTGAGCACCTGCTGGATGCCATCGCCGATGAGGTAGATACGCTCCTGACTGCCTGTCCAACGCTCTTCTTTCTCGCCACCAGCCGCGAGCCGCTGGGGCTCTCCAGTGAGACCATCTGGCGTGTTCCTGCCCTCGCCGAAGACGAGTCGTTTCAGCTTTTCCAGGCCCGTGCTCAGAAAGTCCTTCCTGGCTGGCAGCTCACAGAGCAAAATCGCCCTCTGGTGCGCCAGCTCTGCCAGCGCTTAGATGACCTGCCCTTAGCGATTGAGCTTGCGGCGGCGCGCCTCGGGTCGCTTCCCCTCTCGGAGCTAGTGCGCCGTCTAGATGCACGCTTTGATCTTCTCACGGGAGGCAGTCGCACCATGCTGCGCCGCCAGCAGACCCTACGCGCCGCAATGGACTGGAGCTGGGAGCTTCTCACGAAGGACGAGCAGACGGCACTGCGCCAGCTTGCCATCTTCATTAGTCCTTTTTCCCTGGATGCGGGCGAAGTGGCCTGCCCCGAGGGCCTGACTCAGCTTCCCGCACTGGTCTCCAAGTCACTCATTGCCTTTTCTCCGGAACACGACTCCTATCGCCTTCTCGAAACCGTTCGAGAGTATGTCATGGAGCAAGAACTCGGGGATGCAGGCCGTGCGGCTCGTCAGCGCTACTTGCAGTATATTTCAAACCAAGCCAAACAAGCGGTCGCCGAGTACTTTGGCCCGAACCGGCACTACTGGCACCAGCGCCTCGAAGCCGCCCACGACAATATCCGTCTTATCCTGAGTGATGCCGTCCAATCCCACCCTGAGCTTGCGCTGGAGCTCGCCGGAAACCTCTGGCTTTTCTGGCGGGAGCAAGGCTACCGGCTAGAAGGGCTCAGAACGCTCCGTCAGCTTTTAGAGAGTGGCACTGCATTTCCCGAAGCACTTCAGGGACGGGCTTGGCTCGGGGCAGGGGTATTGGCCTATGAGACGGCAGACTACGACACGACCTATCACGCCTTAAACGAGGCTCTACAGCGGGCACAACGCCACCAAGATGGCTGGGCTGAGGGTGAGGCCCTACGCGTCTTGGGCCTAGCTCACTGGAACCAAGGCCACTCCGATCAGGCACGCGATCTCTACCTGCAAAGCCAAGCGTGTTTTGTGCGCTGTCAGCACAAAGGCGGACAGGCATCGGTTCTGGCAAGCTTGGGACACTTGGCGTGGAACCTGGGGCAGCTCCAAGAATCCAGCGCGTACAATCGCCAGAGCCGTGCACTCTTTCAGGAGCTAGGTGACGAAGCGGGGCTGGCAGAGATCAACGCGAACCTGGGACTCATTGCCCGCAGCCTTGATGACTACTCAGCGGCGCGGCGCTACATGAACGAGGCCCTAGAGGCACGGCGACGGCTCGGAATGCGCGGCGGAGTCGCCGCAGTCGTTCATCAGCTTGGGGTACTCTCTTACCTGGAAGCCCGCTATAACGAAGCCATCTCGTACTTAAAAGAAAGTGCACAGCACTGGCGTGAGCTGGGCGATCCCGGCTGGCTAGCCCTCTCTCTCTACTACCTGGGCCTCGTCCAGAAAGCACAGCGAGCGTTTCCTGAGGCGATTTGCTCTCTGAGTGAGTCGCTCCAGCTCCGCCGCCAACAAAAGGCAAAGCGCTCCATCGCGGGGCTTCAGTACGCTCTCGGGGCCATCTGGCTAGAACAAAAGCAGTACGACGATGCCATCCCAGCCCTGCACGAGAGCGCACGGCTTCGGCTGGAGATCGGCCTACCTGTCTTCTGTGGCGAGTCGCTGGATGTTTTAGCGTGCCTGCACGCCCGCCAAGGCAAGGCAGATCTCGCCGTTCCGTACTTGAGCTACGCCGCAAAGCTCCGCGAAGGCAAGGACGAAGTCGAGGACAAGCACCCACACCGCGACGAAGCCACTCACACCACAAAAGAAGCACTCCCAGAGTGGTCGTGGCAGCCACTCTGGGAGCAAGGAGCCGCTTTGGACTCACTAGACGCTCTGCTCAGCCTCTAGCGCTTGCCTCCGCCGAGAAAGCTGGCGAAGAGCTTGACCATTGGGTCGTTCTCGTTGTCGGCGATATAGCCGATAAAGGCGATAGACATCTCGTCGGTGGTGGCTTCTCCCCAGGCGACATTTTGCGGGGGATTGTTGGGCTGGCGCGGGTTGGCCGCGGAGTTGTCGTAGCGTGCACGGAGCGTGAGCTGGGTTCCCTTGGGAAGCGAGACAAACTCTTTGAAGTTATACGTATCCTGCCAGTTAAAGTCCCAGTCATTGATCTGGATCAGGGGCAGCTTCTTTCCATTAGGCAGGGTCGCCTCGATCCCAATCTCGCGTCCCAGTAAGTGCATGTGCGGAATCACAAAGATCGCCTTGGCATCAAAGGGCATGGGAAAACTCGACGATGTCTTGTAGTTGGCCTCACCGGCGGGAATACTCAGCGGCGCAATCAGCGGCAGGATTCCCAGGCGCTTGGTGATAGGCTTCTTGGCAAAGTAGATCCCCACTTGCGTCAAATCCTCTTCGGGCTTGCCATTGGAGTGGTAGTGCACCTGCATGACCAAGTCGCTTCCCTTGGGCAGAGACCGCGCGATGCCATCGGGGAGGAAGTAGGGCAGCTTTCCGGGAGCCCAGCCATCGAGCTCGCCACTGGGCAGAAAACCGGGTCCGCCAAAGCTGGTGTAGCCCGGCCCCGCCTCGGCTTCGTCCATCTTACGAGCACGGCCTTGTGTGTCCAGGTAGCCAATCACGTGGTGTACCACGGCTTTATTACCCGCCCGGTACTCCACGGCCACAACTTCTTTATCCTCGGTCACCCCGGTGGGAATCACAAAACAGCGGTAGACATCCGCCCCCGACGGCGCGACTTGGTAGCTCTGTGGCATCTTGAGGATGAGATCAGGCTCCCCGAGGGTCCAGCCCTTGGCAAACTTGGGAGGAGCGGGTGCTTTGGAGAGATCCCCCGCCGAAGTCCCTGATTCCGCCCAGAGCGAGAGAAGCTGAATCTGCGCCTCGGAGAGCTTGCGTACGCCCGCAAACTCCCCGTGCCCATCAACGGGCTTCCAAGGTGGCATCACGCGCTTCTGGGAGACTTGTGCGATATTGGCCGCAACACGCTTGGCGCTGGCGTAGCTATCGAGAGCCATCGGGCCGATCTCGCCCGCACGATGGCACGAGACACAGTTGGCATTGAGAATGGGGGCGATATGCTCGGCATAGGTAACCTGAGCCCGCTGGCCACCACGCGCTGGGGAAAGCGGCTCGATCGTACAGCCAACGGCTTCGGTCTTGGTAACTTTGATCGGCTTGCTCGCCAGAGTCGCGTTCAGCGCATCGGCGAGCTCGTGGTGCAGCGGCGCAGCGCCACGTGGCTTGGCCTGACCCGCTCCCCCATCGTCGCTGATGCGGCCCTGGTAGAGCACCTTGCCCTCCGCATTGAGCACAAACGCATGCGGCGTGACTTTTGCACCCAGAGAAGCTTTGATCGCTTGATTGGAGTCAAGCAGCACCGTGGCATCGCCCAGGCCATACTTCTTTGCATGTGTCATAGCCTCCGCCTGATCGCCGGGGTTGCTGTAGACAAGAACAAGCTGCCCACCACGGGCTCTCGCCGACTTTGCTAGCGCTGCCAGCTCCGGCGCGTGACGATTCGCAATCGGGCAGGAGACGCCCGTAAAGACCACGGCTGTGGCACGCTTCCCGGCGTAGGGAATCGAAGCAGTTGCCCGTCGCCCGACTGGCTTTGTTGCATCGGCGAGCACCGTGCCGCCCCAGAGCGCCAGCGAGGCGCTTAGCATCCAAACGAAACGATTTTTCACGATAAATTTTACCATTCTCACGATCAATCTTGAAAGAACACGCTGGCGGAGAGTGGCGCTAGCACCACACGGCCTCGAAACACACCAAGGCTCTGAATTCCCGCCCGCTGATGATCCACTGCCTTCTTCCACAACCCTGGCGGAAGCGTGAAAGTTCCCGGCTTCTTGCTGCCATGGAGCACCACCAGAACCTGCTGCCAGGAGTCCCCCACCCGCCCTCCGTTGAGCCGAAATGCCGCCCCGCTGGCATGGGGAAGAAAGGTCAGGGTGCGCTTGACCTGCTCCGCCGTGCTCAGACGAAAGGCGGGGTGAGCGCGTCGTAACCGAATCAGCCCTGCCATGTAGGCACGAACGTCCTCAAACTCTGCGCCTCGTCGCCAGTCAAACTGATTGGCCCTATCCCCCGCGTTGTAGGAGTTTGGATTCCCGCCTTTAGTGCGCCCCAGCTCCACACCGCCTTCCAGAAACGGAATGCCCTGCGCCAGCAGCACGCTCGCGTGGGCGAGCTTGACCGCCGCGTGGTGAAGCTCTGGCTCACGGGGAAGGCTGAGGACAACTTTATCCCAGAACGTCGCGTTGTCGTGGGCAGAGACATAGTTGACCGTCTCCGTGGGAGAAGCCGCAAAGTCCGAGAGCGAGCCGCCCAGAAGCGACTCCAGCGTGGCGGCAGCGGTCTTGCCTCCCAGCGCAAAGCCGGGCTGAGAGCCATCTAGGTCGCCGCGCAGGGCATTGCGAAAGTGGTCATTGAAGACCGCCACCGCGAGTCCTTTTTGGTCGCCTTTCCCAAAACGCAGGGGGCCGCCCCCCGTCCAAGGCTCGCCGTAGATCACCGCGGAAGGGTTCTGGCGTCGAATCTCCTGGCAAAGCTCCGCGACAGTTGCTTTGGTAAACATGCCGAGCAAGTCAAACCGAAACCCATCTATCTTGAACTCCCGGCTCCAGTAGGCCAGGCTCTCACGGACAAACTTCCGCACCATGGGCCGCTCATCGTGGAGGGCATTGCCAACCCCGGACTCATTGAGAAGCTCGCCTTTGTCGTTGCTACGGAAGTAGTAGTACGGAACACTCTCCCAGAACGCCGAGAGTGCCCCCTGGCTAGGAACCGTGTGGTTGTAGACCACGTCCATCACCACCCCGATTCCGCGTGTGTGGAGCGCTTGCACCAGCTGCTTCACTTCCCGCAAGTGACCAATCGGATCGCCGTGTGGCCGCGTGGCGTATTGCTCCTCAGGAACATTAAACAGCGATGTCTCGTAGCCCCAGTTGTAGTTTTCCGAGTGGGCAGCGTTGAAGTCCTGGAAGGGCAAGAGATGCACGTGGGTGATCCCGAGCTGTGCCAGATAGTCTATTTTCTGTGTGAGTCCCAGATACTTACCGCGCCACTCCGGGCGGACGCCGCTGGAGGGATGGATGGTAAAGTCGCGCAGGTGCAGCTCGTAGAGAACCGCATCGGTGGGTTTCTTGCCCACGAAAGGCCGAGGGGCAGGCCAGCCCGGCGGGTTGGTGCGCGAGAGATCTACGACAATCGAGCGCGACGAGTCGGCAGTGGCCGCAACCCCGTAGAGATCGGCGGCGCGGCGCTTCTGGCCGTAGGAAACCAGCTCGAAGTGGTAGGGCGCGCCATGCCAGTCACCTAGCGCCGCGACCTGCCAGACCCCGGAGCCGCCCCGCACCATCGGGAGGCGCTGGGTGCCTAAGATCAGAGTCACTTGCGTTGCCACCGGGCTCCAGAGCTTGAAGACGGTCTGGGTACGACTCCAGCGTGCTCCCAAGTCCGACGGAGCATAGTAAAACAAAGGATCGGAGAGCGCCTCGCGGATATAGACCGTGCGCCAGGGCTGGGCCTGAAATTGAACCTGAAGAGGCTGTAGGATCTCACCTGCTGTCAGCTTCCGTGCGAGCGTGAGGCGAAACGACTGGTAGCTCGTGTCGTCGGTGTGGGCTTGTGGAGGAGCAGGAAGGGACATTGGGGGCGGCACATCGCGAGAGTTCTCGACAGAGTTCTTGAGTGTCTTTTTCGAAAAATCGGCCACAAAGCGCACCAGGGTCGGCTTTTTAAGAACCAACATGAGGTTTGCGCCACCGGGCGTAAAGTCCATGCCATAGTTCTCGTCCCAGGTGCCGCCTCGGGTGAGCTTGTAGGCGTGCGAGCCTGCGGGGAGCTTGACAACCAGCTCAAAGCGCCCGTCACTCAGGCGCGTCAGCTGCGTCTCTTTACCGCTCGGGTTCCACTCCTGCCCACCAAGAGACTTCTGAAATGTCCCGGCCAGAACCACGCGGCCAGGGTCTGGCTTCACGGGAGCTCTCTCGCCACCTTTCACCGCAACGACGGCAAGAGGCTGCCCGGCGAGACGCACTCGAAACTGGCCCTCAAGTGCCTTGGGCGAGGCGCTCTTAGGCAACCAGAGACAGACTTCATCAAGGGCATCCAGAAACGCGGGAAGATCCGTGGCATAGGGCTGGTGTCGCATCTTGCATATTTTACCCCTTGCGTGTATCCTGCCGCTCAGAGGCACTATGAAAAACTCACTTTTCTTCGGTCTGAGCTTGCTCGGAGGGGTCGCATCGCTTTTTGTCCTATCCGCTCCCGTGCTGGCACAGGCTCCCAAGGAGCACCCCAACGTGCTCTTTATCGCGGTGGATGATCTCCGGCCCGAGCTGGGCTGTTACGGCAACACGGTCATCAAGTCGCCCAACATAGATCGTCTTGCCAAATCGGGCATGGTTTTCCAGCAGGCCTACTGCCAGCAAGCGGTGTGTTCGCCCTCGCGCAGCTCACTTCTCACGGGACGACGGCCCGACGCCACAAAAGTATGGGACTTGGTGACACACTTCCGCACCGCCCTCCCTGATGCGGTCACTCTGCCACAGTACTTTAAGAACAATGGCTACCATGCCGCAGGGCTGGGCAAGATCTACCACGGCGGCTACGACGATGCGCCGTCGTGGAGCGTCCCGCACTGGACGCCCAAGACAAAAGAGCTGGAGACCACCAAGAGCCACGCCTACCTGGCCACCGACAAGCCCGAAGAAGCCCTCCCCGATGGAGCCGTGGCCGCTGAGGCGATCTCACGGCTCAAGGGCTATAAAAAATCGGGGCAGCCTTTCTTTCTCGCCGTTGGGTTTGTCAAGCCGCACCTGCCCTTTGTCTCCCCCAAAAAGTACTGGGATCTCTACGATCCCGCCAAGATCCCCGAGGGCGATAGCGACACGCTCCCCGAGGGTGCCCCAAAATTTGCGGGCCACGACAACGGCGAGCTTCACGGCTACGGCAATATTCCCGCCGGCAACCCCCTCTCCCCCACCATCTCCCGTGAGCTACGCCACGGCTACTACGCCGCCATTAGTTACATGGACGCCCAAGTCGGAAAGCTCCTCGACACGCTCAAGGCCGAGGGGCTCGATAAAAACACGATTATTGTCCTCTGGGGCGACCACGGCTGGCAGCTAGGCGACCATGGACTCTGGCACAAGCACACCAACTTCGAGCGCGCCACCCACGCTCCGCTGATTTTCAGTGCTCCGGGGATGACCCAAGCGGGCAAGACCACCCCGGCTCTGGCGGAGTTTGTGGATATCTACCCCACCCTAGCCGACCTAGCGGGACTGACGAAGCCGACGGGCCTGGATGGCAAGAGCCTCAAGCCCGTCCTTGATAACCCCAGTGCCCGTGTCCGAAAAGTGGCGATCAGCCAGTACCCACGCAGTGCCGAGGGCAAGCCGGTGATGGGCTACAGCGCCCGCGACTCGCGCTGGCGGCTGACCGTCTGGCGGGATCGCACAAGCGGCGCGACGGTCGCGACGGAGCTCTATGACGAGAAAAACGACCCGAAGGAGAGCGTCAATGTTGCGAGTAAGCCTGAGAACGCCGCCGTGATCGCGGAGTTGACGCGCGAGCTAGACGCGGCCTATGCGGGCTTGGGTGCCCCCATTCCCACGACCAAGAACGCCAAGACACCACAAAAAGCCGCATCGGATCGGGTGGCGCTCTTCAACCGGAAAGATACCAACAAGGACGACCAGCTGACCTACGACGAGTTCATGGCCAACCAAGCCGACCCAGAGCAAGCAAAAGAGCGCTTTAAGAAGTTCGATACCAACAACGATGGGAAGCTGAGCCGCGATGAGTTTATCAAACAAGGGAAGTAGGCAAGCCACCCAGCCCAGCATTATCCTGATCTACACCGACGACCTAGGCTTTGGTGATGTGGGTTGCTACGGCGCAAGATCCGTCAAGACGCCCCATATTGACCGTATTGCTCGTGAGGGACTGCGCTTTACCGATGCCCACGCGCCGTCGGCGACGTGCACGCCGTCGCGCTACGCCTTGCTCACGGGGGAGTACGCCTGGCGCAAGCCGGGCACGGGGGTGCTCCCTGGCAATGCGGCGCTGATTGTTGAGCCGGGCCGCACGACCGTGGCGTCGGTGCTCCAGAAAGCGGGCTATGCCACGGGGATTGTCGGAAAGTGGCACCTGGGCCTCGGCGCGACCGGCGGGCCGGACTGGAACGAGCGGATCGCCCCTGGCCCGAATCAAGTCGGCTTTGGCTATCACTTCCTCATGGCCGCGACCGGTGACCGCGTCCCGTGTGTCTATATCGAGAACGAGCAGGTGGTCGGCCTGACCAAGACCGACCCGATCCAGGTGCGCTACACCAAGGAAAACTACGAGGGTGAGCTCGACGGCGTCCGAGATCGCGCGGGCCTGCAGGTGGACTGGAGCCAGGGGCACAATCAAGCTGTGGTCAATGGGATCGGGCGGATCGGCTACATGAAGGGCGGCAAGTCCGCACGCTGGATCGACGAAGACATGGCGGATGTGTTTACGAAAAAAGCCGTCGCGTTCATCGAGAACAACAAAGCCCGCCCATTTTTTCTCTCCTTCAATACCCACGATATCCATGTCCCCAGAGTTCCCCACCAGCGCTTTGTCGGCAAGACCCCGATGGGCCCACGCGGCGATGCCATTGCCGAGCTAGACTGGTGCGTCGGGGAGCTTCTGAAGACACTCGACAAGCTCAAGCTCACCAAAAACACGCTCATCCTCTTTTCCAGCGACAACGGCCCCGTGCTCGACGATGGCTACAAAGATGGTGCGGTGGAAAAACTAGGCGACCACAAGCCCGCGGGGCCGTGGCGCGGTGGCAAGTACAGTCTGTTTGAGGGGGGGACACGCGTCCCGTTTCTCGTCCGCTGGCCCGCACGTGTCAAGCCCGGCGTCTCCGAGGCGCTGGTCTGCCAAGTGGATTTCCTCGCCTCGTTTGCCGCCCTCACGGGCCAGAGCTACGACAAGCGCACCG
>Ga0315904_10000921_pt1 | contig 46817 bp, 32 predicted proteins | sample LakEriMetagenome_6_FD_203529 | JGI IMG/M metagenome (GOLD analysis project Ga0315904, IMG submission 203529) | Freshwater fungal communities from buoy surface, Lake Erie, Ohio, United States - Buoy 12 MA120 | ecosystem: Environmental > Aquatic > Freshwater > Lake | place: USA: Lake Erie, Ohio...
GCCAGCGATTCCTTTCCGGCGTCCATGGCGTCCAGCAGGGCGGCGAGCGACATCAGCTGCGCAGCGGTGAATTTTCCATCGGATGGCAGAACGGATGGCCGTATCATGCCCGCCAGCACGGTGCGATCCTTCAGAGCGAGGGCCATGCCGGTGAGGTCGGTGGCATATGCCTGCAGCAGGGAACCTCCGCGTGCTGCCACGGATTGCGCCAGTCCGGCGAAGTGGGGCAGGGCACTGCTCAGCACGGCAGCCCGCAAGTAAGGGTCGTCCGGAGCGGTGGCCGCGCAGATCGCGAGGGACTCCCCGATTCTTCCGTCTTCGGTGCTGTGCCACGATCCGGCGCTGAGAGCAAACTGCAGACGCACCGCGCCAGCGGGATCACTGGCAAGGGACAGCGCGGCTTCGATCAATGACGGAGGAGCCGATGCATCGAGACGCCGCAGCATGACACGCCGCACCGCCGCCGATTTGTCGCGGAGGAACTTCGCCTGCGAGGCGTCGGCGGGAAGCGCTTCCAGCGCACTGATTCTGGTCCGTGGGTCGGACGACGCGAGGGCCTCCGCCAGCAGTTCCGTCCATGGTGCACGCAGCACGGCGGATTCATTGCCTTCCTGCTGCATCCAGTTGAGGACCATCTGCGCGCGGTCGCGCAGCCAGCCATTGGGCGACTGCAGCGCGGCAGCCACGCTGGCTGGCTGGTCGGCCTTGGGAAATTCCGGTTTTCGGGCAGCCATCTCCGCGGGAACGATCCGGTAGATCCTTCCGCGGTCGTCGCCCAATCGGTACTGCGGCATCAGGTCGCGGCGTGCGGCGTCGGGCAGCCAGGCCGGATGCTCGATGATGCAGCGGTACATGTCGACAACCCAGAGCGCTCCGTCGGGCCCGGTGCGCACCATGACCGGACGGCACCATTGGTCGGTGCTCGCGAAGAAATCGTGCGGCGCGCCGTCGTCGGTACGCTGGGCGGTGAAGCTGAAGCCACTTTCCGTGAGCACATTGTGCTGCACGAGATTGTGGAAGGGTTCGCAGGTGAAGGCATGACGCTGATTTTCCTGCCGAGGAAAAAGCAGTTCGTCGCGGTAGATCATGCCGCTGCAGGCGGAGGTGAAATGCCCGGCGTTTTCGAATGAATGAAAGCGCTGCTCGGGTCGGCTCACTGGAAAGACGGGAGCATTGAGCGGGCGCACGAGCAGATTGGTGGGGTCGGGCGCAGCCACCTGCGGATTCCGCCGCAGCGCGGGGTCGGGCAGTACATAATGCCACAGGGCCCGGCTGTTCTGCGTCCCGAACCAGTTGCCTTCATCGTCGCGTTCCCGCCCGAACTGAGATGGTCCGCTCTCGGCCCGGATGCCGCCGCGGTCGGGATGAAAACTGAAGTCGCGGCTTCCGAGCTTCACGGATTCCCCGAAGCCCTGCAGGACGGTATCGGCAGCGTGCCCGCCATGATGCCCGCCCGCTGCGCAGTACACCCGGCCATCCCCGCCCCAGCGCAGACCGTTGGCCCGCAACTGCTGATTTCCCTCGCTCAATCCACTGAGCAGCACGCGCCTTTCGTCGGCCCGGCCATCGCCATCGCGGTCGCGCAGAAAGAGGATGTCGGGCGCAGCCGTCACCACAACCCCATCGCGCCACGTCAGCAGCCCGTTCGGATAGGACAGGCCCTCGGCAAAGAGTAGGGAAGATTCATACCGGCCATCGCCATCGCGGTCGCTCAATACCCGCACGCGCCCTCCCGGCTTTCCCTGCCCATCCATCCCCTCCGGATAATCGGCCATCTCGACCACCCAGAGCCGACCCTCCGCATCCCAGTCGATCGCCACGGGATCCACCACGGCGGGTTCACTGGCCACGAGTTCCACGCGGAAGCCAGGAGGCACCCGAATCGAGGCAAGGGCTGCCGCGGGATCCAAGGGAGCCGCTACGCCCTCAGGCAAGGGCTGCGCTTCTGCACAGACCAATCCCGGAACGGCCAGCACAGCCGCCAAGGATCGCTTCCGAATCATCGCAATCATCCCGCACCCTACCGCGGAATGTCACGGCTGGCACTGACGCCATCGCGGGTCGGGCTACGATGCGCGCACGACCGCATTCCGCTGGCTCCCGAGGCCCTCGACGGTGCATTCCACCACATCGCCGGGCTGCAGGAACTCGGGCGGTTCGCATCCGGCACCAACTCCTGACGGCGTTCCCGTCGAAATCACATCGCCAGGCAGCAGGGTCATGAAGCGGCTGATGTAGCTCACGAGATGCCGCACGGGAAAGATCAGGTCGGTGGTCGCACTGTCCTGACGCAGCCGTCCATTCACGCGGAGCGACAGCCGCAGGCGGTCGGGGTCACCGGCCTCGTCGGGCGTCACCAGCCACGGACCGAAGGGTGCAAAGGTGTCCGCGCTCTTTCCCTTGGTCCATTGCCCGCCCCGTTCCTTCTGCCACGCCCTCTCGCTGACATCGTTCATCACTCCGAACCCAGCCACATAATCCATGGCCTCGGCCTCGCTCACCCGGCTGGCGCGGCGGCCAATGACCAGTGCCAACTCGACTTCCCAATCGGTTTTCCCGGAATCGGGAGGCAGCACAATCGGATCGTGCGGCCCACTCCACGCACTGCTCGCCTTCTGAAAGAGCACAGGTTCCCCGGGAATCGCGGCACCGGTCTCTTCGGCATGCGCCCGGTAATTGAGCCCGACACACACAATCTTCGAGGGCCGCGCAACCGGGGCTCCCCAGCGCTCGGCTTCCGCAACCCTCGGCAAACCATCCGCACGTCCCGCGAGCCAGTCCCGCAAGCCCGCCAGCCCGCCACCCGCAAAGAAGGCTTCGTCAAAATCCCGGCAAAAACCCGACACATCCAGACGCTCCTCTCCCACCAGCACTCCCGGACGTTCCGCTCCCATGGCTCCAAATCGAATCAGTTTCATGAGCACACCAGTGACGTATCTCAGATCAGCGCGCAAGCCTGCCGGAAGGGACCAAAAGGACAAAAGGGACCAAAGGGACTAAAGGGGTGGAAGCAGGGCCCGGGCCTCGGCTTGGCAATCGCCGTGGCGTGCGCCCATCTTCCGAGGCAGAATCTCTCGCATGAATCCGGAGGCAGACGCATCGGCAGCTGGCGCAGGGGAACCCCTGAGGCCAGAAGAGGAAATTCCAGTGACATCCCTGCGGCCGTCGCTGCTGCGCTATGTCGGGCAACGACGGCCGGATCTGCTGGAGCGCGGCAGCGTCCCCCGCCACCTGCTGCCAACCCTCCAGGCGGGCTATGTCGAGGAATCGCTGGAACAGGAAATCGGCGAGATCACGGACCTCGAACGCTCGGTCATCGAAAGCCTCCGGGCCCAGGAAGTGATTTCCGAGAACCCCGCTGAGCAAGAGGCCGAGACGCGTTCGTTCGGCGAACGGGTGGCCGACCGCGTCGCAGCTTTCGGCGGAAGCTGGACCTTCATCATGGCATCCCTCACGTTCCTCGGCGCATGGATCGTCTTCAATGCCTTCAAAGGGCCCGGCCACGCCCCCGATCCCTATCCGTTCATTCTGCTGAACCTGCTGCTTTCCTGCGTGGCTGCCCTCCAGGCTCCCATCATCATGATGAGTCAGCGCCGTCAGGAAAGCCGCGACCGCCGGCGCGCGGAGCAGGACTATCTCGTCAATCTCAAGGCGGAACTCGAGATCCGGCACCTCCACGAGAAAATGGATCACCTCCTCCATCACCACGGTCAAAGGCTCCTCGAAATCCAGACCATCCAGACCCAGCTGCTCCGCCAACTCCTCGACGATCGAAGGCTCCGGACGGGTTCTCCGTAGGCGTAGGAAATGGGCCGGGATGGTGTGCCCATTTCATCCGTCAGCGGACCGCCAGATTCATGATGGGTAAAGAGGACAACTTTACTGTACGGCAACTCGTCCTTGTGGTCATGGCGCGATTCTGCCAACCCGGAGGAAATCATTCATGAGTACTCTCAATCAAGGACCCGGGGTCGCCATTTCCTATGCATGGAAGGAGGAACGCGAAGGCGTGTACGCCGGTGCCGTGGAGCGGTTCTGCGAGTCCCTCGAAGCGCGGGGTATCGCGGTTAGGCGCGACCTCATGCATCTGAAACCCGGGGACGACATCCGGAGGTTCATGCGCTCGATCGGCAGCGCCGAATTCCTCTGCGTCTTCCTCAGCGATGCCTATCTTGAGTCGCCGAACTGCATGTATGAACTTCTCATCGCATGGCAGCGCAGCCGTGACGATGCCGACGGTTTCCGGGACCGGGTCAAGGTCTGGATGATGCCGGGGATGTCGCCGATTCATCAGGTCAAAACACGCATCCAGTGGATGGATCATTGGCGCCGGGAATACGGGGAGCTTCAGGAAGTACTTCGCCGTGCCGCGGATGGCGTGTCACCGGACACCATTGCGGAAATCAGACGGATTAGAGAAATCGCCGACCACATCGAGGAGATGCTCGCTTTCTTCGCCAATACCTTGTCGCCACGAGAGTTCGGGCATTTCGAATCGTGGATCAGCAATTCGTTTCCGCTGTCCGATGCGCCCGCCCCTGCCGAGCCGAAGCCCAAGGTGGAACACGCTGCGGTGCCGCGTCCTTCGTGGGCGGAGGTCTTCCGCAGGGACGAATACGGGGTCTATGCGAGCTTCGCGGTCGACGGCGTGGTCTTTCCATGGCGCTGGATTCCACCAGGCCGCTTCCAGATGGGTTCAGCGTCAGATGAGCCCGCGCACGAGGATAACGAGATACCGCAGCATGAAGTGGAGATCACGAAAGGGTTCTGGATGGGCGAAACTCCCGTGACCCAGGCACAATGGAAGATCCTCACAGGAAGCAATCCATCGCATTTCCCCGGCGATGACCACCCGGTGGATTCGGTCAGCTGGAACGACTGTGTCCGTTTCATTGGATCGTTGAACAAAAGAATTCCCGGCCTGCAGGCGGAGCTTCCAAGCGAAGCGCAATGGGAATACGCCTGCCGGGCCGGAACCACGGGTGCCTTTCATGATGGCTCGCCCTGTACGCAGCCCGAGGGATACGATCCCGCCCTCGATCGGCTTGGATGGTTTGGACAAAACAGTGGGCTGACGTCTCATCCTGTGAAGCAGAAACGGTCGAATGCATGGGGCCTCTACGATATGCACGGGAATGTCTGGGAATGGTGCCGCGATGCATGGGATGAGGATGCATACCGGAAACGAGCTTCACTGGTAGCAGATCCCGAGGTTACGGGTGATGCCGGTGTTGATCGCGTTGTGCGTGGTGGCTCCTGGAGCTACTTGGCCTGGGTCTGCCGTGCAGCCTTCCGGGACTGGTTCGATCCTGTCTGGGTCTGGTTCAACGGCGGGCTCCGCTTGTCCGCAGGTCAGGAGCCGGGCGCGGCGGAGCCGTCGGGCGCGGAGCGCCCAGCCCAGCGGAATTCTTCCGCCGGCTGAAGGGTCGTCCCAGACTGTTGCTTTTCCCGATGGGTCTGCGGGACTGATGCTCTCCCGGGCAGCAATCCGGGCGAAAGTTCACGTGAGGGTCCGTGAAGGTGGGCAAGATTTGGCTTCCCGGCGTTCACGTGGAATCGATTTCAAGGGAAGGGGTCGATCTTCCGCCGCAGCAGCGCACCCCATGTGGAATCACAACGGCGCAGCCGGGACAGCTATCTTGACACAGGGAGATGCTTCGATGGCCTGGACTTGTCTTCGGCACGCGATTATCCTTCCGCTCCAGCTCCATGACACCGCAGGAACTTCAGACTCTGATTGCCAGCACCGAAACCGACCGGGTGGAGAAGACGCGTTCCACCCAGGACGTGGACAAATTCCGCGAGGCGATCTGCTCGTTTTCCAATGACATGGCCGGGAAGGGGCTGCCCGGCTACCTCTTGATCGGGGTGGACGAAAAGGATCCTGCCTATCGGCTGCAGGTCACCGATGCGCTGCTCCAGCAGTTTGCCTCCTACCGGTCGGATGGGCAGGTCATGCCCCTGCCGGTCATGAACGTGGCCGCCTGGGCTCATCCGGAAGGTGGGGGTGACGTTATGGTGGTGGAAGTCCATCCGCACGACCTGCCGCCGGTCCGCTATAAAGGCCGGGTCTGCATTCGGGTGGGTCCGCGGAAGGACTTCGCCACCGAAGCCGAGGAGCGCGTGCTGATGGAGCGCCGGTCATCTCGTTTTCCGACCTTTGATGCCACACCCTGTCCGGAGGGATCGCTTGGCCGTCTGGATCTGGAAGCGTTCCGGCAGAGCTATCGTCCGCACGCGGTGGCGGCGGAGGTCATTGCAGAGAACCACCGTTCCATTGAAGAGCAGTTGGCGGCCCTGCGGTTCTACAATCTCAAGCGTGACTGTCCGACCAATGCAGGAATGCTAGTCTTCGCTTACGACCCGCTGGACCTGTTTCCGGGTGCCAAAGTGCAGTTCGTGCAATTTGACGGTCCGGAACTCGGTGCCGAGGTGCTCGCAGAAAAGACTTTCACCGGAAATCTGATGACGATCCTCTCGGAGTTGGACAGCTTTCTCCGGGGTCGGTTCACACAGAAGCCTGTGAGGGTGTCCTCGCTCCGTGAGCAGGCGGTGTTTGATTACCCGACCGAGGCGGTGCGCGAACTGCTCATGAATGCCGTTCTGCACCGCGACTACCAGTCGACCAGCCCGATCCGCTTCTATCAATTCAGCGACCGCATCGAGATTCAGAATCCCGGGGGACTTTATGGCGAGGCCTCACCAGAGAATTTTCCGCGTGTCAACACCTACCGGAACCCGATCATCGCCGAGGCCATGCACACGCTGGGCTACGTGAACCGGTTCGGCCGCGGCATTGCCCGGGCGAGGCGTGCGCTTGCCGACAATGGCAGCCCGGAACCGGCTTTCGACTATCACACCAGCCACTTCCTCGCCATCATACCGAGGCATCCGCTCCGATGAAGATTGTCGCATTTTTCAACAACAAGGGAGGCGTGGGCAAAACCACGCTGCTCTATCACCTTGCGTGGATGTACGCCGATCTGGGGAAGCGTGTGCTCGTGGCGGATCTCGATCCTCAGGCGAACGTCACCTCGATGTTTCTTCCTGAACCGAAACTGGAGGCACTGTGGAATCCCGACGAGACCCAGGAACAAAGCATCATCGCCCCCCTGACTCCGATTATCCGGGGCGTGGGGGATATCGGGCCGACTCCCACTCAGACAATCGCCCGGAATCTGCGGCTCATACCCGGCGACCTGAACCTCTCCAATTTCGAGTCCAATCTCTCGGACGCATGGGGTGATTGCCTCGACGGGAAAGAGCCGGCATTCCGAGTCACCAGCTCGCTCTATCGCATCATCAGGCAGGCCGCCGACGAGTTTGCTGCCGATCTGGTGCTGCTTGACGTCGGGCCGAATTTCGGGGCGATCAATCGCGCCGCCCTGATCTGCGCGGACGCAGTGGTCATCCCGGTCGCTCCTGACCTGTTTTCCATTCAGGGGCTGCGGAACCTCGGTCCCACACTGAAGAAGTGGCGCAACGAGTGGAACAAACGACTGGCGGAGAATCCCGCCAGGGAACTGCCATTGCCAGCAGCCACGATGTTCCCACTTGGTTACGTGGTCCTCCAGTTCGGCATCCGTGACAACCGTCCCGTGGCAGCCTACGATCAGTGGGCAAGGCGCATTCCCTCCACCTTTCGGGAGAAAGTGCTTGAGTTGCCGCCCGATGCCGCCGGACTTCCGGATGAGGACCCAAACTGCCTTGGACTGCTCAAGCATTACCGCAGCCTGATGCCCATGGCCATGGAAGCCAGAAAGCCAATCTTCCATCTGAAATCTGCAGATGGGGCGATCGGAGCGCATACCTATGCAGTCAAGGACTGCGGACGTGACTTCCAGGGTCTGGCCGACCAAATCAGCTCGAGACTCCAGGCGGCAGTGAAGCAGAATCCCCCTGTATCCGGATAGATGCGCATCCGGCAATGTTCCCGATTCCGTTGCCACCCACCCGGTATCTGATTCATAACCCTCTGGAAATAAGGATGGAGGCGGAGGCGGGAATCGAACCCGCGATTCAATCTGGTGGGGCTCGTGGGTTCGTAACTCGTTGACAATGAAATGAGAAATTACCACTCTGAACCTTATTGACGTCACTGCTGTTGCCAATATGGTTGCCAGCAAATCCGCAGGGAGAACCGTTCCGTTCCCCAAGGTTTTCAGCCCTGCTGACCCTGTTGTTTCCGATGGTGTCTGCGAAATCCGCAGACCCGCAAAATCTGCAAAATCCACAAAATCCCTCTGACGATGGCCAGCCTACGCAAGAAAGACCGGTGCCAGTTTTGGTATGCCTGCTTCAAGCTACCCGACGGCAGTCGCACCCAGCGCAGCACGCACGAGACGCAGCGGAAAGCAGCTCAGGCCAAGGCGGACCAGTGGGAGAAACTGGCAAATGAACGGGTGAAGGCCCGGCAGGCGCAACGTGTCATCGCCGACATTTACAAGCTGGCCCATCAGGAGGAGTTGCCTCAGGCCACGGTGGAGAGTTACGTGAGGTCATGGCTCGAGCGCAGGAAAGGAGAGATCGCCCCGGCGAGTTTCGCGGCTTACAAAGGACGTGGAGAGGACTTCGTGAAGTGGCTTGGTCCGGCGGCCAAGCGGCCGATCGCGGAACTCGAGACGCGGACGTTTGTCGGCTACCGGGACCACCTTGCCACCCGTGTTTCCGCCAGTACGGCGAACAATGGCATCAAAATTCTCCGCGTGATCCTCGAGGATGCCAGGCGCGACGGCCTTTTGCCCGACAATCCGGCCAAGGATTGTGGCGCACTGAGGAAGAATACTGAGCATCGGGTGCGGAGGCCGTTTACGGTGGATGAGATCCGGCGCGTTCTGGAGGTTTGCGACAGTGAGTGGCGCAGTATCGTCCTTTTCGCTGTCTATACAGGGCAGCGGTTGGGTGATCTTGCCCGACTGACGTGGGCGAACATCGACCCGACTTCGGGAGAAATCCACCTTCGCACGGCGAAAACAGGTCGCCCAGTCCGCATTCCCATCTGCGCTCCGCTCCAGCAGCATCTCTCGCAGATGTCGGCTGGGGATGAGCCGGGCAGCCCGGTCCACCCTCGACTTTCGGCGCTGGCGGCCACGAAAACGGCAACTCTCTCCCGCCAGTTTGGTGAGATACTCGCGGCGGCAGGATTGGCTGCGATCGTTACGCATGCTGCGGCGAAAAGCGGTCGTGGTGCTCGACGGGAACAGAGTGCGCTGACATTCCATGCTTTCCGGCATACAGCGGTTTCGATGATGAAAAATGCCGGCGTCAGTCCCGCGATCGTTCAAGACCTGATCGGCCACGAGAGCGCTGAAATCAGCGCTCACTACACGCACATTGATCACGAGTCGAAGCGCCGGGCCCTTGAGGCACTGCCGGACTTCACCTGAATTCCGTGTTGCTTTGGCTGCGTTCGGCCCTGCTGTTTCCTCACGAGGATTTCCGGACGGGCTGGCTCCGGAAGGGGGAACCTGCCTCGCCAGCGCATCATCCAGAACGATCTCGCCGACCTCGCAAACCTTCCCGGCCATCCATCGCGATTCCATGAGGAGAAAATGCTTTCCCGAACCCGTCACTCACGAAGATGTCCAGCGACTTCAGGAAGTGCTCCGCCGCCGTGGCGGCAGCTGCACCCTCCGCGATCTCTACCGGCGGCACAGTTTCTGGGATCCCGCAATCTTCACAACGGCTGAGGCAGCCGGGATCATCAGCATCGAAACCATCAAGCCCCGCACCGGCCGGCCGTCCAGGGTTGCGGTCCTCAAATCCGCAGAAGACAACATTTCTGCACCTGCAAAACTCCCGCGGCGATCGGAACTCCCGCGCGGAATCACCCGGAAAGAGGAACGATTTCTGGCGCTCTATTTCTACCGCTGGGGCTCCAACTTCTTCGGAGAAGGCAAGAATGGCGGATGCGCCACGAATGCCTATGCGGCCGCCTACGGCAAACGTAGGCCGACCACGCGGGCCAGCGACCGATCCTCTGCTTCCCGCCTGCTGCGCCGCCCATGGATGCGGGCCGGATTCCTGCTCGATCGCCGGCTCATGAATTTCGGCGGACGGATCCATTGGCCGGATGATCTCTTCAGCGCAGCCGCCGAATGGCTTGCCCTTCTCCGCTCAATCGAAGTCCTGACCCCTGACTGGCCGCCAAGGCTGGCAGCCGCCATCCGCATTTCCCGCACCTATCCGGAAGCACTCAACCGAATCAGGGAACTCGCTGCCTCCCGCCCGGCAACCATCCCCGCCCAGCCAGGTCCGGGAACGGAACCTTCGGGGGCTTCTGCCGGGCTTTAACCCGGACCGGGGCACACCGCGCCGTCCCGGGCTGGCAAAGGGTGCCGACCCAAAACGGCCGGGAAATCCGACTCGGCTTTGTGTGGGTGGACCCCAGCCCTACTAGGAGCGATGGCAATCAAACGGCCGACACACAGGCCATCCCGGGGGAACGGAAGCAGCGGCGGCCAGCATCACCGCCGGGTCACCCGGAGTCGGATGAAGCGACGGCCTGCCGTACCGGCCGGTGTGGTCACGAGCACCTTCTGAAGCTCCGGGGTTTCCTCGACAATGGTCTCCACCATCCCGCCGATCTGACTCCACCCCTCAGCGAGTGACTGGGAAAACTCCCGGACAAAGGCGATTTCTCCAAGCGCGGCCTTCGATCGCCAGTAGGTGAATTCTAGTGTGCTGCCGTTTCTGACCATGGTCCCGGGTGCCGGCGTGGATTCCTTCGGATGGCTGCCCAGGGCGAACTCCACAAGGTTGGGGATGCCGTCAGCATCCGGGTCGCTCTGATCCTCGGCGGCACCAGTTTCGTCCATGCTGCCGAAGTATCTCTGCCTCCAGAGGTCGGTCGCAGTGGCCTGCCGACCCGTGAGGGACAGTGAGAACGGGCTCTCGTCGGGATCGTTGCTCTGAATCGCAAGCGTAGCGGATTTCTGGCCGGGCGATGATGGCGTCAGCACCACTGTCAGCGGCACTGATTCACCGGTGGCCACTGTCGCGGGAATCTCCGAGACCACGGCGAACTCGGAGGGCGTTCCTGATGTTCCGCGCACCACCTGCAACCCCTCAAGGTCGGCAGGGCTCCGGTTCGAAAGGTACACCGTCCGGGTCTGCGATTGGCCTGCCACGACAGGTCCGAAATCAATAGTGGGTGCCGGCACTGCCGCCAGATTGGTTCCCAGCGGATGCTCCACCGTGATGTCTGGGTCGTCGCCGAGGAGACGAAGCACAACCAGGCTGGCGTCGCTGATTACGGCCACCACGATCTTCCCATCGCGCTGCACGGCTGCACGGGTGGCAAAGCTGCGAACGTTGCCAAAGTCGATGGTTTTTGTTCCCATGTTGGCAAAGGACTGGTCCAAGCCTCCTTCGGGCCGAATGCGTCTGATTGTGATGTCAGGCAGGCCACTATTCCCGTCGATGGAACCCACGATGACCGGTTTGCCGTCGCGCTGCATCGCAAATCCCAGCAAACTGCTTCCACCGCAAACGCCCTCGCCGCCAATGTCTGTCCCTACGATGCCGTCAAAATCCATCGTCCACAAGCATGACTGGCCGGCGACTCTGCAGTAGATAAGGCGACTTCCTATGATAGCCATGTTCATTGGGGTCGAATATGAGCCTCCCATGGTACGGACCGGGGTTTCCGGAAAGCTGAGGTCTTCGATTCCATCGGCGTCGAGTTTTTTGAGGGTACCCGAATATGGAGAAACGGCAACGATCAAGCTGCCACCAGCAATGGACGCAACTGAGATCACCGGGTACGCGAGGAGAGCGATTCCTCCATTCCCGAATGTAGGATCAATTTCGCCGGTTGCCATGTATCGGACAATTCCGGAATTCAGTCCGACGAGGATTCTTCCTGATTTATCCAGCGTCAGATCGAATGAGTTGCTAGGAAGAGCGACCACTCCGTTTCCATTGAACGAGGTGTCGGGAGTCCCATCGGAGTTCCAGCGCCGCAGTGAGGGATTTGCCCCGGTCGAACATGCTATGATTTTACCGTCAGGCTGAACCTCCACATCCTGCCACTTCTGCCCAGAAGCCTGAGGCGTCAGATTGATGATGCCTCCGGAGTTGAAATCCGGATCCAGGGTACCATCCGGCAGGATGCGGACAAGTCTGGTGCCGCCGGCCGCGACGATCTTTCCGTCTGGCTGCAGCGCCAAGGATGCGACGCTATACATGTCAGCGTTGGCATTTACGGAGAACATTCCCGGACCCGTCCACGAGAAGGATGGGTCGAGATCCCCGGGAGCAGCATGAATCCGCGGAAGCGCCGCGAGGCTGGCGATGAAAAAGGCGGCGGAAGGGCGCATGGCGGTGGTGATTCCTTGAGTTTTTACTTCCATGTTCACTAAACCACCCAACCGCGAAAAACCGCGACGCAACTCCGTAGGCTGCCACGGGCGTGTCGGCCCGGGCAGGTCCGCGGGGAATGGCACGGATTCTGGCGGTTACCCGGCCTGCCAGACCGACTCAAGACCCTCGAGGTGGAGGCGGGCGCGGAAAACGGATTCACCGATCGACTCCGGGAGGCAGGCCGAGAACTTGAGTTGGTCGAGCCATTTCGGCGGCGGGGCGACTACAGCCGCGAGTGCGGCTGCTGGCGTGCTGGCCCTGAGTTCCTCGAGAGCGGTCTGCGTGAGCCGATCGGTCTTGTCGACGCAGATGGAGAAGTCGTCCGACTGCGCCGTGCATCCGAATTGCCGGGAAATGGCCTGGGAGATGGCGAGATTGCAGTGACCTCCGGCAAACGTGTGCCATTCGAGGCCCCGGTCCGTGCCGATGATTCCGGATGGCTGACGGTGGAGGAATTCGTATTCGGCCCGCGCGTTGGAGAGAGCGGCGCGGCCGCGGCGGCTGAGCCAGTCAGGTTCAGCCGAGTCTGTGAGCAACTGTCTGACTGACTGGCAGAGCTGGAACGAGAGGGCGGCCCCTTGTCCGAGCCAGAGCGGCTTGCCCTGCTGAGTTGCCGGAGTGACATGGAGCGACTGTGTTTTCCAGTCGATGGAAGCGATCTCCCAGTCCTTTCCGGCGAGCCGGATGAGCCGCTGGTCTGAGCCCTGCATGTTCCAGAGGAGATTCTGGTCAATGGAGCCGATCTCTCTGGTGCCCTGCCAGACTGTGAAAACCGGGGGCGAGCAGAATGCCGAGACCAGTTCCAGAAAGTTCCGCCGGCCGAATTCCTGCTGACTGGCATCCCCCATCGATAGGAAGCCTCCCTCTTCGTGGAAGAATCCATTTTCGAGCAGATGAGCGAGGAGGGCATCTCTGGTCTCATCATCGACTTCGCGGAACGACGCGACCGCATCGAGCCGCTGGAAGCAGGTATTGCGTGCGATCCTTCCCTCCTGCAGCACGAGGGCGATGAGCTGCTGCGCCATCAGATGGACCGGCAGGGGCGGCGACTGTATGGGCTCCACATAGCCTCTTTCCCACAGCCGGAGCAGCCCACCTGCCTGCAGAAAAGCGCGCTGACTGGTGGCAAGAAAAAGGCAGTTCCGCACCGAACCCGGCCGCCTGCCGGTACGGCCCAGCCTCTGGAGGAAGGAGGCAACGGTGGAGGGAGCATCAATCTGAATGACCCGGTCGAGGTCGCCCACATCGATTCCCAGTTCCAGCGTGCTCGTCGCCGCGATCACACAGTTTCGGGAATCCGCGAAGGCACGTTCCGCATCGTGGCGCTGCTCCCGGCTCAATGAGCTGTGCGACAGAAACGTTTCGACGCCGAGGGCACGGAGTTCGACGCCGAGTTCCTCGACCCGGCGGCGGCTGTCGCAGAACACGAGGCGCTTCTCGCCTTGATGGAGCCGCGAGATGACGGTGGCAGCGTTGCCGAGGGTCCCGACGAAATCGAGCTGTACGTCAGAATTCACTGCTGCTGGATCGCCCTGCACCACGCAGCGATCCCCGGGGCTGTCATTGACGAGCCACGACAGCAGTTCCTCCGGGTTTCCCACGGTCGCGGAAAGACCGATGCGCTGCAGCGGCTTGCCGGCGAGCGACTGGATGCGTTCGAGCACGGCGATCATATGCGTTCCACGGTCGTCCCGTGCGAAGGCGTGGATCTCATCGACGATGACGGTGCGCGCACCGGAAAGCTGCTCACGGGCAAGGCCACGCCGCGAGATCAGCATGGCCTCGAGCGATTCCGGGGTCGTGAGCAGTACATCCGGCGGGTGATCCAGCAGACGGCGGCGATGGTGTGCGGGAACGTCGCCATGCCACAGGCCGGCTTTCAGACCGACCATTGAGCAGTACGAGGAGAGCCGTTCGAAGAGATTGTTGAGCAGCGCCCGCAGGGGGCAGATGTAGAGGACCGGGAATCCGCGGTGCTCCCGGGAGAGCAGCTGCGAAAGCACTGGAAAGGAAGCGGCCTCCGTTTTTCCCCCGGCCGTGGGTGCAATCACCAGCGAATGGTTCCCGTCGAGGATGGCACTGACGCTGCGTTCCTGAAGCGGCCGCAGACTGGACCATCCCAGAGTGTTGACGATGTGGTGGCGCAGCAGGGGATGAAGCCTGCTGAAGGCAGACTCGGCATTCACCATTCGAGTCGGATATCGTCCGCGGAAGCCGCCGGCAGACGTGCTTTTTCCTCCTCGGTCATCTCGTCCTGCCTCAGCGTCAGCTTGTAGTCGCGGGCCGGATCAAAATCCGGGAACATCTCGATCCGGTCGAGCACGTCGGCGACCAGCTTCTTGAGAAACAGACGCGGAGCGATGCCGACGGCGTCGCCGAGTGCACCGCCGATGCGCTGGGCAAGCCGTTCCACGAGGACATTATCCGCCACGCTGCGGAGGCGGTTTTCATCCCGGCACCCGGAGGCAAAAATGTCCCTGACGCGGAGACCTGCCTCGATGAGGTTCTCCCGGCGGAATGGCAGCAGCCGCAGCTGGGGAGCCCGCGGATTGTCGAACCGCCCGTCCTCGTCGAAATGCGTGTCCAGCCTCTGAGCCAGCGGGGCGAGCTTCCGGATTCCCTGTGGGCCGTCATAGAACGCCGGTGTTCCAGTGATCACAAGGAACAGGCCCGGAAAGCGCCCGGAATCGATCTCATCGATGAACTGCCTAAGTGCATTGAGGCCTTTCTCTCGGGCATCGGAGCGAACCCGCTGGAGGGTCTCGATCTCATCGAGCACGAGCACCAGCCCCGCATGGCCACTGTCACGGAGAATCACGAGCAGTCCCTGAAGAAAATTGAGGGCGGTGAAGTGATCCACATCCCCTTTGATCTGCGCGGAACGCTTCACTGATGCTGCGATATTGGGTTGGCCCGCGAGCCATGCGAGCAGCCCCTCCGCGGTCGCGGCATCGCCCGCGAGCATGGCACGGCGGTACGCCCTCAGTACGGACGCAAAGGTTGCCGACGTCCGCGAGACCTGTTCCAGACGCTTCTCCATGAGCGCATCCGCCGCAGCGAAAAGGGCCTCGGCATCATCCGGGTCGGCACCGCCCGCGATGGCATCCTCTTCAAGCGTGTAGAGCCATCCGTCCACCACCGACCGGAAGGCCGCCGCGTCCGTGCTTGCCGTCGACAGGTGTTCAATCAGCCGCCGGTAGACCGTCTCGAGGCGGTGCAGCGGAGTCTCGGTCTCGGAAATCTGAACCTCGGACACCGCAAACTGCCGCTGCTTGGCCCGTTCCTGAAGCCAGCGGGCGAAGAATGTCTTCCCGCAGCCATAGTCGCCGCGGACCGCTTTGAATGCGGACTGGCCGGCTGCCACGGTGCCAAGAGTGTCCTCCATGACGGCTTCGAAGCGGTCGAGGCCCACGGCCAGTGCTTCCAGTCCGCGGCGGGGAACGGTGCCGCGCCGGAGGGCGTCGAGGATTTCGCTGCGTCGCTGAGGGCTTAGACTGGCCATGAGTCACGAAGGAATGTCGAATTGCCTGTTCAGGATTTCCCGGTTCATCCGGACGGTCTCGGAGGAATCCAGCTCCAGCACCGGATAACCATCCACGTTGAGGAGCCGCTGCAGGTTGGCGATGAATCCTGCGATCCGGGCAACGGGTTTGCCGACTTCCGCCGCAAGCACCGCGGCCGCCACTGCGCCTCCCCGCGCATCCAGCAGCATGAGAACCCTGATGAGGATGTCGTCGGTCACGCTGCTGCTGATCCGCTGAGCCATGTGCCTTTGCTGACGCAGGACATCCGATGCCATGAGGTTCTGGATCCATGGCGGTGCGACAGGAGGCGGCAGCGATGCCGCTGATTCGGGTTGGCCGACAGCTGTCCACAGTTCCAACGGGGGCGTCTCGGGGGCCGCCTTGCGCCGGCGGGGCGGTGGCGGCTCTGGGCGCGGGCTGGTTTCCAGAGAAACATGCCACCACTGCGGAACCGGTGGATCCATCGGCTCGAACTCCGGCAGGCCATCATCGTGATGGGAAAGGATGGCGAGGGGCACGACCATTTCCTGATCGGAAATGCCACCATGGTAGCCACTCTTGCGGGCCCCATACCGCAGGCATTCACTGACACTGGCGACGCATTCGTTCTGACCGATGGCGTCCTTTACCCTGCGTCCCGACACCGCAAGTTCGCCGGGAGCCACGGGCGGCCCACCGATGCGCCAGCGGTCGCCTTCGGCGGACTTGAGCTGCAGGCTGCGGTCGGTTTCCTTGCCGGGCACATGCCCGTGATCGGACATGAGAACGACGGCACGGTCTCCCTGAACCGCAGCCTCGAGCAGATCCTTGAGCCACGTGATCTGATGAACATTCCACTGAAGGGAAAGCTGGCCCAGGGTGGAAAGCTGGTCATCGACGGCATTGATGACCACGGCGACGACACGGCTATCGCTTCCGGTGATGGCATCGCGCACATCCGAGGAAAGTCCAGTGCCGCCCGGATCTGCCAGACTGGGCTTCAGAAAGAGCTGCGGCTTCGTGCGGCTCTGGATGTTCCGGTGCAGGGCCGGATGTTCCCGGAAGCTGACCAGTTCGGTCGTCCGGTCCGCGCCATCGATGCGTCCCCGGAACAACGCCGCCCGCGACACTTCCGTGATGCTGGGCAGCGCTGCCATGACTGGCCTTGGCAGGCGGTGAACCGCGGAACGCAGAGGGTGCCAGTGACGGGAAGCAAGATCCGTCAGCAACTCGGAGAAGACTGCGCCATTCATGCCGTCGAGCACAAGCAGCAGCACCTTGGCCTGCCTCGCCACCGGTACCAGTACGCTGTCGATGACTTCCTCGATGGGAATGGCCTCGGGATCGCGCTCATCGCCTGCGATCCAGCGGCCCGCCGCTTCGGCAAAGGCTGCATTCCGGCTTTTCCGCCGTTCATCCGCTTTGGCGAGGAGGCCGGCGAATGCCTTGTTGAGAGCATCCCGCCCATCGCCGCGGCGGATGCGCTGACGGGCCCAGTCAACAAAGGCGTCATCCCGCAGGAACCTTGCGGCGAGGGCACCGGGCCCGCTGCCGGACATGTCCTCCTCCGGAATCCGCAGCCATTGCGTGAGCCGGAGCGCCATGCGGATCGTTTCCATCCTCGGCTGTTCAAGGCGCTGCATCCAGTGATCCGCCACGCGCGCCGCGCTGAGCCGCAGGGCATCCCATGCCTTCTGGGAATCACGCCGCCTGGCGGGTTCCAGCAGCTTTGCCAGCTCATCGAGACGGGCCCCGAATCCCATCGGTGAATACCGTGAGGCAGCCGCGAGTTCAGGAGTCTTCAGTTCTTCGAGCCACGCATCGGCTTCAGCCAGCAGCGCCCGCTGCCGTCCCTCGTTGAGCTGGCCAAGCAGTGACACCGCAGCTGCATGCCAGGATCCCGCAGCTCCGGGGGTGAGATCCTCGTTCCCGAAATACCGTTCGAGCCGGACCTGAGCGGCATCTGTTCCGCCGGACGGCGGGTAAAGCACATCCAGCACGAGACCGAGGGAAACCAGACGCCGGCCGCAGGTTCCCAGTGCTGCCGCAAACGGGGCCGTGACCGGGCCGTTCTTCTCGCTGACCCAGTCGAAGAACGCGGTCCTGACGTGTTCCGGCGCGGCTACGACGGCCGCCATGCCGTCGTCGAGAGTCCACGACAGCAATTCCACAAGGTCGGGTGCTTCTGCCCGCAGCGAAGCCCGCTGGAGCAGAAACTCAAAGACGCGGCCGCACTCGATGTTGCCCGCGACGGAAGCCAGCCGGGCATCCGGATGCCACCTTTCCACAAGGTGACTGATGACGTCCCGGTGCATGAGCAGCAGCGGATCGACCGACTGCGCGCCGGTAAGGGAAAGCAGGCTCTCGCGGGGATCGAGGTCCCGCAGCTTCCCCTTGGCAAACCGCGCCACCGTTTCCTCGGAAAGGCGGTTTTCCTGCCTGACGAGCAGCACCAGCGATGCGGAGTCAACGGAACTGAGTGCTTCGCGCGCTTCCAGATCCGAGCGGCATTCCCTGATTTCCATGACGCGGCCATCTACGGTGATCTGCGCAGGCCCGGCCCAGCCGCCGGCACAGCGAAACGCCAGCGGCCGGTCCCCTTTGATCTTCGGGAGCGTCGCCTTGAGCTGGGCAGCCAGCGACGATGCATGCAGCGTGCTCATCTCGTGGTTTCCTCAAGTGACAGTTTCAGATTCCACTTCGGAAGGTGCAGGGCGAGTCCGTCCGGGGAGAGTGACGCCTGCGGATCCAGTTCCAGCATGCGCGCCACCAGCGGCGAGACCACGAGGCGGCGTCCGCTGCCTCCAATCGGCACTTCCCGCAGCAGATCGCGGGCAGCTTCCCCCGGAAGCCATGCCGGCAGAGCGTCGCCGCGGACTTCACTGGTGCTGCGTCCGGCCCGGCGCGCCGGAGCCGGATCGGGCATCGCAACATCAATGGCGTCCACGGAAGGTCGCTGCGGAAAGGGAGATGGCGGCGGCGGGTTTGGATTGCCAGCCGTGGCAGCCCGGAAAATCAGTTCGCGTGCCTGCTTCCCTGCATCGGTCAGTACCGCGGCGAGACTCTGCACGAGTTCGTCATGGCGCAGTGCGCCTGCCACGGTTTGGCGGATCCGGGCCGCTTCCTCGGAGGCGGCTCCGCCAATCTGCCCGGCGCGCTCGATCTCCTGAGCCCAGTGTCCGCCGTTGAGCGCAGCCGCAGTGGCAGCAGCGGTGGTCAGACCGCGCGCAATGGCCGCCGGTGCACTGCTGAAGTTCGCCCCGGCGACCAGTTCCACAAATTCGCATCCCTCAGCCCGGTCCAGCCGGCGGAGCCAGGACGCCGTCTCCCTTGCCGTGACGAGGCGGGCGGAATTCTCCGGCTCGACACCAAAGTTCGCGAGCTGCGGAATGAGCGCCGTCTGCAGATCGGCCAGCGCAGCAGCGGCCCGCTTGTCCTGCACCCATGTCTGCACGGCAGCGAGGAACTGGCTGACTGCCTTGGCCGTGGGAAGGGCGGGCAGTTGGGCAATCCCGAAGACTTCAGCCGCCATCGTGCGCGCCTTTTCCCAGACTTCCGCCGAAGGCAGCGCTTCCTGCCGGAGCAGATCTTCGTCCCTCAGTTCGCCCAATTCAGCCGGGATCGGCGTCTGGTTCCGGATGAGGGCCCGGTTGGCCTGCGCAGCAAAGGTCAGAATGAGAAGATCCTGCAGAACCGAGGGCAAGCCCATCGCCTTGGGGCTGTCGATGGCTCGCCGCAGGGCTCCCACGGTGAGCGGTCCGCCATTGGTGGATTCATGCCTGAGAAAATGGAGCTTCCAGCTGTCGCCCTGGACCCATGCCGTTTCGTGCATGCTGCCAAGTTCGAGCGGCCCCGTGACTTGCCGCATCAGCACCCGCTCGTTCATTTCAACCTCGGCCCGGCCATTGGGCGTTTCCGCTGCCCGGCGGCATACCTCAAGCACCTTCTGCACTTTGGCCCGCGTCAGGCCGAGCGCATCATCGAAAACCGGATGCGCCGGAAACTGGGACGTCAGTGCCTGATCGAGCCACTGGGCGAGCGCCTGATCCATGCCCGGCCCGGCCGGCACACGGCTGACCATTTCGCCGCGGAGCGACTGGAAGTGCTCGACGCCCTCCAGAATCTGCCCGGGATCCAGAATGCCGGCATCATTCATCCCATCCAGACCATAGGCTGTCCGGAGCCAGGCACTCAGCCTGGTGCTCAGCGCAGAGCGCTGGTTCTCCATGATGGTGCGTGCCTCGGCTCTCTGAATGTCGGTCAGATGGCTCACAAAGCCGCTGAAGCGATGCTCCGAAAGGACATGCTCGAGACAGACGAGCCGGCCGAGATCCCGCTGGGCCTGCTCTCCGAAGAATGACGGCAGCCACACAAGAGTGCGCGGAAGGTCCTTCCGGCGGCTCCGGTAATCTTCGATCTTGGCAAGGTCATCACGCACGGTGCGCCCGCCCGGGTCGAAGGGGAAATCAATGAGCACCTTCCAGTCGCTGCCAGGGTTGTCGAAGCTGTCATCCCCGACATCGCAGATGTTCACGAAACGGATCTCGCAGTTCCGGTCAGTGCCGCGCCAGCGGAACTTGTGCGTTCCCATCAAATCTTCGCTGCTCTGAATCCCAAGCGATGACAGGAGCGTTTTCGTGAGCAGCCGCAGCCGGCTCCCGTAGTTGTTCTCGCCCTCGGCACGTTCCAGAATCGCATCGATGTCGACCGCACTAAGCTGGAGGGAAATCACGGGTGCGGCTCCACCCTCCTGAATCTTCACCTGCCCGATCCGGCCCGCCCAGTCCCGGACCTTCCTCAGCACCATCTGTCCTTCCTGCCCCTTGATCGGGGACTGAATGGACCCGTGATTGAGCGCGGCCAACCGGACCGGAGTGAGGGCACGGAGGGATTCCACTTCAGGAGCCAGTGCCGAAAGCAGCAGCGTCTTCACCAGCCGGTCGTCGTTGCGGAGTCTGCTCCTGCCCGGGTCATTCCACGGCCGCCCCGCCGCTTCCTCAAACGAGAGCCCGCATTGTTCTTCCAGCAGTGGCCTGAGCTGAGTGCGGTACAGTTTGTGCGCCTGGTCGAAGTGACTGCGCATTTCCGCCGTGAAGGCTTCGTCGCCTTCGGCAATCAGATCATAGAGATCGCCGACGGCCACCAGTTCGCCCAGTTCCAGATTGTCTCTCCGCTGCACCAGCAGTTCGAGCATGATCCGGATCGCCGTCCGCTCGCGCTGGAGCACCGAGGAAACCGCCACCAGCGTCTCTACGAGGGCCGGGCTGAACGGATACAGTCTGCGGAAGTCCTCCTTCGAACCCTTCTTCGTCAGGAGCGTGGCCACCAGATCCTCCCGCGTCTGGGTCGACTTCGTGAAGGCTTCGTCGATCTGACGGCGGGCCTCGTCGCTGAGCGGGCGCAGCAGGCGCTTCTCGGCGATGGCGCTGAGATTCCGGTCCTCGAGATTGATGGTCCCGAACCTGCCTTCCCAGAAGCGCAGCAGGTCGGTAAAGCCTAGATTGGCGGCCCCGGTGATGACCTGCCCCACCAGTTCCCGGAGGTCCCGCTGCCGGGCAATGAAACTGACCAAAGGAGCCGGCCGGTCGGCATTCGCTGACTCCACGAGCTTCGCAACCTTCGGCACTTCCCGGTTCAGAAAATGGATGTCGGCGGCGTGACTCGCCAGCCACAGAATCATCTCATCAAGGAACAGAATGACGGCATCGTAGCCCAGTCCCTTCGCGTGACGCGAGATGGCACTCAGGCCATTGTCGATGCCGACGAACTTCCCGGCATGCACCACAGCGGGAAGCAGATGCCGGACAAGGTCACCAATGAGCCGCTCGTGCTCAGGTTGGTCCGGCCACAGGCCGGCGGCGGCATCATAACTCGTTGCATCCCATCCCGTCCGCAGCTTACCCCAGCCTCCGCCCCCTTCCGCCGCATTGTCGGCATTCAGACTCCCGAAAAACGCCGCGTCCCCCATCTTTTTCCTCAGTGACTCCGCATTGGCCAGCAGTTCCTGCGAGGGATAAACCGCGGGAGGAGCAGACTCCGGGTGCAGCTTCGCTACGTGCGCCACATAGCCACCAAGCACCGCACTCTCGACGTTTTCCGCTCCCACCAGATGGTAGGGCACAAGGAGGAACTTCTTCCCCCGCATCCAATCGTCGTGCTTCGCAATCGTGCTCGCCAGCTCGGGCTTGGCCCGCGCCCGCAGGTCCCCTCCCAGCAGCAGATGCAGCACGGCCATGAAGTGACTCTTCCCGCTCCCGAAGCTCCCGTGCAGATAGCTCCCCCGGCTGCTCCTCGTCTGCAGCGCTGTCTTCACCAGCGTCAGCGCCGCATCAAAACACAGCGCCAGCTGCTCGGTCACCACGTAGTCACCCACCGTGTCCTGTCCCCGCGTCACCCCCTCACTCAGCCGCATCACAAAGTCCCCTCGAGTCACATGCTCGGGCAGCTCAATCAGGTCTCTCAAAAGGGGCATGGCAGCTGGTCAGTTGGATGGTTTGGTCTTCCTGTTTCGCGCTGCCGCCCGCTCTTCGATGAGACGGCGCTCGCGTTCGATTTCCCGGCGCAGTTCTTGCTCGGTCGGCAGGTGGAACACGTATGTCGAGGCAAAAATCTGCCTGCTTTCGTGGAGCACGGAGTAGCGGGCGATGGCCCCGCTCTTTTCCGAACAGTAGAATAGCCGCTCCACCCGGTTCTCCACCCGCATCAGCGCCCGGTAGTGCGACCAGCCGAGATTGGGCGAAAAGCCCCGGGCTGCATCGCCTTGTTTCGAAGCCTCGGAGAGATGTTCCAAAACAGCACCTCCGATGTGTCGAATTTCCGGCACGCGATGCTTGCAGCTCAGGTAGAAGGCCCTGAAATTCTTCAAGTTCGATACCGAGAAGCCGCGCCCGTAGCGCTCGCCGAGCCGCTTCGATAGATCTGCCAGCACTTCCTGGCCACACGCCGCCCGCTTCCGCCCACCCTGCAGTTCCCGCACGTTCTCCCGGCCAGTCAGCCAGTAGCCCAGCACCATGCCGCTGTTCACCGCACGTACGACTCTGCCCTGCGCCTGTTCAATAATCCCCGCCACCCAATCAAAGAGCGCCGCCTCCGGAACCGCCGATGCGGACTTCCTGAGTTTCTGAGCGGTTAATCTTTTCTTCGTGGCCATGGGCGGACAGGCTGGCATTCAGCCACGATTTCCCCCACCTTGCAATCCTCTCCTCAGAACTCTTTCCCGGGTCGTGGAATGCGGGGGGTCAGGGAGGGGGGCCCGGTTCACGCTTCCGTACGCTGGCCCAGTGTTACACGGACAAGCGGACCATGCCCTGTATCAGCATACCGATCGAGACTGTGCAGTCATCGATCCCATTGTGGTAAGCGATTCGGTCACTGGTCGATACAAAACCAGGAAACCGCCACCCCGGACCGAAGTCTGCCACTTTGATCTGATACCGATGGCCTTGGCTCGCCAGTCTTCGGTTTCGGGAATCGGCCATCAGGGAATAATGGGAGCAATGCTGAGCATGCGGGCCCGATCTTTCGGCAGCAGAATCTCACGAGGCCTTTCCCAGTCACCACCCGAGTCTGCGTTCAGGTCGTTTTCTGGAAGAGATCAAACACTCGTTCGGAAGTGTGTAGATCTTCGCTGCCCTCATACTGAAAAGCCGGACGCACGAGAATGAAGCGGTAGTCGGCATCCACTATTGTCGTAAACGTGAAGTGCTGTTCGATGCCTGGGCGGACAAAGTAGTAGCCGAGTTCCTTTGTGACCAGTTCCGCCCGAAGGAGCACGTCTGGGAAATTTAGACGGCCGTCATCTCGGCGCGACAGGGACGTGCCGTTCCGGATGCCGCGGATTGGCAGCGAGATGCGGCAGAAGCGGTGTTCCACCAGCCCCTTGTTTCTGGCAATGACATCAAAGGTCAGTATGCGCTGGTCGCCCTCGATTCCCACCGTGTGACAACTAACATCGAACTCGATGCGCGGGCGATGAATACCCTCTCTCCAGAATTTGAAGTAAGCCCAGACAGCACCCACCACGAAGCCAAGGCACTGCACACCCTGGAAAATCAGACCCGCATTCTTCCTGAACTCCTCGGTCATGAAGATCACCGTGACACGACCGCGTCACAGGGCAACCGCAACCGTACCACGCCTTTTCGTCCCGCATCATCTGCCGGCGGTCCGTGGGTCCGCCCGACTCCGATCGGATTCGGGGCGCGTGGCGCAGGCTGCGTTCCGCACATTGGTCTGCGAAAATGATTGGCATCTGCCTGAATCTCAGCAAACTCGGCTATCGAATCGCGCGTCTCGTTCAAGTAAACCCTTCAACCCATGAAAGAAAAATCACGGAAACCGAAGCAACCGCAGGTTCCGGACCAAGACCTCAACCCATCTGCCATGCTGGCCAAGGCCGTCGAGGCGATGAGCCTGGCAGAGATCGGCAGCATCCTCCTTGAGAGGGCTAGACGCCTCGCGGCCATGCCTGCTGTGGAACCTTCCACGCCCTACAGGGACCGCTCCGGAAATGAACAAGGCTATCCCCTCACAGAGACAGAAATTCGCGAGGGCATCGAGGATGAGCCGGGTGCCCTCGCGGATATTGAAATCGATGATGACGCATTCTGCGGCCCAGATGAGGAATGCCGCTGATCACCACCCAAACCATCCCCATCCATGAAAGGCCTCATCGTCTTCATCGACATTCTCGGCTATCAGAGTTTTCTCGAGAATAACTCCGCGGAAGATACGGCTCTGGAGGTGTTGGGGATGATCAAAGATCTTCCAAAGCAAGCTGGCGAGCGAGCCGCAACATTTCTGGACAAGTACAACAATTCTGCGAAGGCTAATGGACAAATCGTAACCAAACAGCTAGAGCATGTGGTTTTCTCAGACACAATTGTTCTGCTGTTGAGAAATGAAGATAATGCACAATCGCCAATGGTTCACGGGTTTGGAGCCGCGGCGGACGCTGCATTGAGACTTATGGCTCAACTATTTGCCAAGGGACTCCCATCTAGGTGCGTGATTCATGAGGGGGAGTTCATGATGCAGCAGTCGTGTCTTGCTGGACGTGGAATAGCTGAGGCATACCGACTATGCGGCGAGTTAGATTTTTCAGGAATTGTTTTAAGCAACAAGGTCAGGGAGAGGATTTCCGGGTGGAATCCTGTGACCACTCAGACATCTATCATCTTTGAGTATCTGGTCCCCCTAAAGGGAGGGGCTGAGAAAAAGTTGCTTTGTCTGAACTGGTATCAAACGCTCGACGAGGATGACAGAAAGGCCTGCGATCAAGACGTCATTCAATTTGTTTCCGAATCATTTTGGAAGTATAATAAAGACCTCCCAATTTCCACAGACTCTAAGGTAAGAAACACCTGCAAATTGATCAGGAGGTTCAAGCTTGCCATGAAAGAGCCAGCAGTAATCAATCTCTTGATGCCAGCGGCCAAAGAGACCTGAGGACGCGTGGCATGGGAGCGGTTAGCAAGCAGGCTCCTTCCTCGACTGGAACTCCGCCCGTCTCACCCCAGTCTCGCCCGGTCGAGGTCGTCGGGGGTAAGTCCGAGGGAGCGGCGTTCGTCGTCGGTGAAGGCGGCGAAGTAGTCGCCGAGGCGTTCGCCGAATTCGGGGTCGATGTCGTTGTGCCATTGCTGGAGCCAGGGGACGAGATCGGCGAGGCCGGCGAGGATGGGGGTGAGGCGTGGGGCGTCCCAGCCGTCGTTGTCTTTGCGTTCGACGTAGAGGGCGGCGAGGGCGCGGGCCTGCTGGAGGTGGTTCCAGCCGGCCCATGCATAGAGCGGGCTGGGAGCGGAATCGCTTTCGATGCCGGGGTAAGCGATCCAGCGTTCCTTGGGGACGTCGAGCTTCCCGCGGAGTGACCACCAGACGGACTTTTTGAAGTCGCTGCTCGCGTACTTGGGGGGCACGGCAATAGGGCCGACCTCTGCCTGCTGGGCCTCGCGGATGCGGGCGGTCAATTCGGTCTCGGGAAGGTCCGGCGCGGCGGCCCGGACGCGGGCTTCGACAGCGTCTTCGCGGCGCTGGTGGGCCCAGGTTTCTTCCCATGCCTGGCGCTTGCGGAGGCCGGGTTCCTTGTAGCGCTGCACGGGCAGGAAGGGGACGCTGGCTCCTTCAAGCAATCCCTTGAGCTGGCGGTGCAGATCGAACGCCGGGGTGCCGGTCCAGGCTTCCATCACTTCCTTGAGCGCGGCATCGGTTTCAGCCACCGCAGCCAGTTGGGCGAGGGAGAAGACCTTCGGCTCCAGTCCGGCCGCCCATGACTGACGCTGAGCCACGGTGGCGTCCGACCCGTCCATCCGCTCGCTGTCGAAGGCATAGGTTTCGAGTCGGGCCAGCAGCCATTGCTGCGCCGCGGTCTGGAATTGTTCGTCCCATGGCTCGGTATTCCACCGGCGCTTGTATTCGGGCTGCTCGATGAGGCGGATGTTCGGGTCGTCGGCAATCCGCTGGATGCGGCGCTCGACCAGTTCGCGATAGGCGGCGGGCCAATGTGCCGGGACTTCCGTGATCGGGGTCGATCCATGCCGCTCGAACCACGTGGTCTGCACTTCCCCTGCAGCCATGCGGCGGGCGAGGACGATCTCGAAGGCGCGTTCGCCCAACTGAATGCCTTCGGGCGGAATCGCATCCATCGCTTCGCCTTCCGGAAGGCTCACACGATCCGCCGGGTCGATCAGCTTGAACGACTCGTATATCTGCCAGTCGAGTTCTTCCTGCATGGCGATCATCCGGCGGCGCAGACGGTGCCATTCGTCGCGGGAATGGGTGAGGCGGGTGCGGAGGTCGACGGTTTCAGAGGCGCTCCAGTTGGCCAGCGCGGCGGACGGCGACTGGGCCTGCTGGGCGGTGCTGGTATTGTCGAGCAGGGTCGGGAGTTGGGACGGCTGCCGATCGGGGATGGGAAAGGCGGCGAGTTTCGTGCCGTTGAAGGCGAAAAAGTGCTCCCATCGCTCCGTCGCAAGGCCACCGCCGATTCCGCCGCCTCCTTTGTCGTGGCACACTTGTTTCAGATAAAAGCACCCGAGCGAGCTGTTGAACACTCCGAGCAGCCCAAAGTGGTCACTGTCGGTCGAATCAGCCTTGAGCTTGATGACCGGGGCCGTCTGTTTGAAAACCTTGCCGCGGCGTTCGAGAACGAAATTGTTGTGGGTCGCGACTTCGCCCCAAGTAATCGTTTTCGGCGGCTCAAGGCGTTCGAGGACGACTTGATGCCACGCCCACCACGCTCGGCCCTCGGTGAAATAAGTCTTCTTGTTGAAAGTCGCGCGATTTCCGAGGTTGGTCCGTGATGTCCAGAGCCATCGACTAAGGCCGGGTAAATCACCGAGCGGGCGGAGCGAGCCACGAGCGTAAGGAAACAAAACGGCCTCAGTTTTATCGACGGCCCAGTCGCGAACTAGGTCACCCGAGACAAGCGGCTGAACGGCTTGATTTTCGACCCGACCCCGTTGAAAATCGCACTCACTCGCTAGCATTACCTCATCGGCACCCGTTATTCCGAACACACCTATGACGCTCGCCATTTTCCCGACAGTCGTGTCTGCCTCTTCTTCAAGTCGCTCCTTCAATTCAGCAGCGCCACCGCCCCCGATGCTCCACGGATGTTGGTGAAAGTTGGCTCGTCGAGCGTCTGTAACAGTCATCCATTCGCTCTGACTTCCGGGCTCGTCGATTTGATAAACAATCGCCTGCCAAACAGCGGCCGTCGCCGCATCGGCTGGGGCGACGTCCTCGCCTTTGATGCCGAATGCCGCACGAAGGGCCGAACTGGTCGGGGGCTGATTTTTTCCGAAGAGAATGACTGTGGGAGTGCCGTAATCGGGGATGTAGGCGTGGCTCGTATCAACAACGTGCGTGAGGTCCCAGCGCGGGAGGTATTCCTCGATGAGCTTCTTGCCAAACTCGCGCTTCATGAAGGAATTCGCCGTAATTTTCCCGACGAATCCGGCCGGCTGCTGCCCGGTGCCATCGCCCTTCACGGCGAGGTCGAAGAAGCGCTCCATGAATGGCACGGAGAGCGAATACTTGCCGCTGCACGATTTGTACCGCGCGCGGTAGAGTTCACTCAGCGCCTTATCCTTCACGGTGATATACGGCGGATTGCCGACGACCGCATGGTATTGCTGGCCGAGGATCCGATGCAACTCATCGGCGTCCTCGACCTCGTAGTGGTGTTTGAGTTCGTCGCGGAAGAGATCGTCGCCGACATCGAAGGTTCTTTGCGAGCCGATGCCTGAGCCGAGTTGGGTGAACCTGCGGCCGTGGAGGAGAGAATCGCCGGTGGCGAGATTGAGGTGGAAGTCCGGGGCGTCGGCGAGACGGCGGATGCCGCAGCGGTGGCAGGCCTCGATGGTGAGCCGGAAGCGGGAAATGGCGATGGCGAAGGGATTGAGGTCGACGCCGTGGACCGCGGCGAGCGCCTTCACGGCGGCCTCGCGGGGGGGAGCGCCTTCTTTGATCCAGAGATCGAAGAGGCGGCGGAAGGCACCGAGGAGGAAGTGGCCTGAGCCGCAGGTGGGGTCGATGAGGCGGACCGTGGCGAGCCCGAATTCCCGGAGGGCGGGAGTGAGGGTGCGGTCGAGGATGAAGGACTCGATGAATTCCGGCGTCTGGAGGAGCGCGAAGGTTTTGCGTGCGGATTCCGAGAGATCCTGGTAGAGATCGCCGAGGAAGCGGGTGTTGGCGTCCGGGTCGGAGAAATCGTGCCGGAGGAGACCGGCCGGATCGAGTGCCTGCCAGAAGGCGATGAGTCGCTTGAGGGCATCGGCGGACGGCTGGAGCGCGTGGAGGGGATTGCGGGGGCCGAGGAGTTCGGCGAGGGCCGGGAAGCGGCGGAGCTGGCCGAAATGGTGGAGGAGGTAATCGCGTTCCGAGTGCCCCGGGTGCTGCATGAAGTGATGGGCGAGGGAATCCTGAGCGAGCGCGCGGCGGGCGTCCGGGCCGGAGAGGATGGGGTCGGGCAGGAAGCCATTGTCTTCGAGGAAACGGACAAAGACCGTGGCGAGTGCCCATGCCACGGCCGACTGGGTGATCTGCCCCTCCGCCCACGCAATAAAGGTGGCGGCGGTGCGCCCGGACTGGAAGACCTCGTCGTAGCGAGCCTTGAGCGGGTCCTTGAATTCCGGCTCCTCCTTGAGCCTGCGGTGGAGATCCGCCTCGAGGGCAGAGACTTCCTTCTTCAGTTCAGCAGTCAGAACGGCGGCGTCGATCATGAGAGGGAGGGAAATCAATCAGGCAGTCAGGAGGTCGGCGAGTGCCTTGGCCTCGGGGACGAGGTCGAAGAAGCGGAGGCCGTTTCCGCGTTCCAGCCACCGAGCTATTCTGCCGGAGAAGTCGGCCGGTCGGGGCAGATTGACTCCGGACATCGCCCAGGCGTTCTGGAACGATGCTGCGGCGAGCAGGTCCTTTGGTGAATACCAGAGCAGGATTTCGTCAGGATCCTGCGTGTCGAGCTTCTGCTGGTAGTCAGCAAATCTGGCGGTGATGGCATTTGGATCCAGTGCCTGCTGGTAAGCCTGAAGAAGTGTACTCGTTTCCCGATGCAGCCAAGCCCATACGGCATTCTGCGACAGATCGGCTGGTAGCTGAAACTCTCTGGTGCCGGGATAGCGGGTGCCTAGCAAGCCTCTCGCACGGCAGATCTCGCGCGTCTGTCCGATGGTCCAGCGCGCGGCCTGATAATCCCTGAGTTCTGAAGCAGCGCCGATCAGTGCGGCCTCGGTCAGGCTGACGTCAATCCCGATGGCCTCTTGAACCAGTTCAGGGGTGAGGAGGTAGCTTTCGATTTCGTGGCGTTGCCAACGGTAGCCATGGATGGTGCCGCCAGACAGAATGGGCTCCGGCTGAGCCGGAGTGGGGTAGATCGGCTCGTTATCAAAATCCCGGTCCCGGAGATAGACGAGTTGCAGTCCCGGGGATTCCTTGCGTTCCCGCCTTACGAGATGGGGGAGGTCGCCCTTAGAGCCTTTTCTTTCGATCGTCGTGTTGTTGGGCAGCAGACTGAGCGTTGCCTTGAGGATGCGTTGGTCTGCTTCGCCCTCCACGTAGAGCTTGCTTACAGGCATGGCCTACCTCCTTCGAGTCTGGTGATGCGTTCCCGTGGAAAGCCGCCGACGACATGTTCCGAGTGTGAGGTGAGGAGGAACTGGGAATCCGGGCAAATGCCCGGGAGGTGGGCGAGCAGGGACTGCTGTTCCGGAGGATGGAGGTGGAGTTCCAGTTCGTCGATGAGGACGACGGACTTCCGGATGTTGAGCTGCACGGCGTCGCAGACCAGCGGGAAGAGGCTTTGCTCGCCGCTGGACATTTCCGTGACGTCGAAGCGCATCCCTTCGCGTTCGAGCAGAAAGTAGAATTCCGGGACGCTGGCCCCGGTTGTGTCGGACGCCTCGGTGCCGATCACCTTCGTTCCGGGAAAGACCCGGCTGAAGGCGGATTCGATCTCTTCAATGTAATCACGACCATTTCCCTTGGGCGACCGGAGATGATAGGACCACCACCGGGCAAGGAATTCGCGTAACTGCCCGACACCGGCGATCCATGTCTCCCGTCTCTGCCGATCGACTTCGTCGCTGTCCTGCGAGTACGGAGTCACACCCACGCCGAGATTACGGTACTGATCGAACCAGAAAACGTCTCCGAGATCAGCGAAGCGCTCTCTCAGTTCCGGGACTGCGGCGACTGATTTCCGGATGTAGTAACGACCGAGGAACTGGACTTTGGCCTGCTGGCCATCCGGGCTGAACACGTGTCCGTTTTCGTAGACCAAACGCACTCGTGATTCGGACCCTGGCTCGACCATGCCCTGGAACTGATGGATCCGGTGCCATGCCCTGAAGGCGTCTTTGGTGGCCGCGATCTCTTCAGCGTCGAATTCGACTTCGAGTTCAATGCGCGTCGGGCCACGGGTGCCGATGCGTTCCGGAAGGAAACCGTGCCAATTGAACCATTCGATGCGGTTGGTGCGTCGTGTGGCGAGGGAAAGGACCAGGGCGATGGCCTGGAGGACAGTGGTTTTTCCTGAGCCATTATCTCCTGTGAATACGTGACGGAAGCATGGAACGTCCTCGCCCGATTCGATGAGCGACATCTCGAGATCGCTGATCCGCTTGAAATTCTGGATATGGACACGGCGCAGTTTCATATATGTTCCTTATGGCCAGATCCTGAGTGTGGAAAGTCAGTGATGCAAGGCACCAGCCCGGTGGGCATTATTGAGCCATGCATCCGGCAGGGTGACGTACTGGTGCTCGGCGATGACAGGGACGGGCTGACCATTGAGGCGGGGCAAAGTGCTCTGCACGACAGCGGGGATGAGTAGCCAGAGCCCGTGTGGGCCACCGGGCCGTCCGAGATCATCGCGCAGAGTGGCGAGCATGCCCATGAGTCCGTAGCGGGCGAAGAGACCGGGGTGGGTCAGGAGGAGCGTGTGGCCGGGGTCGATGAGGGCCTTCCGGAGCTGGGGTGCACATTCGTTGACCAACTGCCGGAGCCGCTGGCCGTTGAGCGATTCCGGGTCGGCGGCATCGGCCGTGAGCACCGTATTCCAGTCGATCTCCAGTTCCCCTGCCTTCTCCCGCAGCACCTTGAGGAAGAGAGAGTCGCCATCGATCCGGGTCAGGGGGAAGCGTCCGAGCAATTCCTTTTCGGCGCGGGCGAGGCGGTCGGGCGGGACCGAGACCACGAGGAACGAGCCCTTGGTGGCACCGAACTGCAGTCGTTCCTCGAGAAGAAGGGCGTCGGCCACTTCCTCGGGAACTACCGGCATCGGCTGCAGCTGGGCCCTCGTATTGACGCGCTGCGAGGCATTTTCGGTACGCGACAGCATGGCCTCCATGGAAACCGTGCTGACGAAGGCACCCGATCCTCCGGGGGCATCGGGCGACCAGCGGAGCGGAACTTCGGCGGAGGCGAGGAGCGGGCTGAGCTTCTCAGGCTCGACGGGGAGCAGCGGAGCCTGCGGAAAGCGTGCGGCCACCCTCTGCACGACTTCCTGCGCGGAAAGAGGCCGGGTGTTGAAGAAACTGTTCCGGCACAGCAGCAGGGCACGGTGCGCGGGCAGATCCGCCGGGTAGAGTTCCAGCCGGGAATTCGAGCGCGCCACCTTCGCGAGTGAGGTCGCAAGGCTCACGAGGCGGGTTGGTTCCGCTGGGGCGCATTCCTGATCCTGCGCAAAGGGCGGCCGAGGGACCTGCTGAAGCGCTTCCACGGCCCGGGCCCGGCTTGGCAGGGCATCTCCGGCACCGGCAAGGAGACGGTCGGCTGTGTTACCCAGCTCCACGGCCCAGTCCGCCAGCGAACGGTCGAAGGCGACGAAGACATGGCCGCCACGCCGGACTTCGATGTACTCGGGATTCTCAAGGCCCTTCTCGGTTTCAACGGCCGCCCGCACGACCATCGACGCCAGCCGGGTGCGTTGTGGCTCGTCAAAGGCGGATCCCCGCGCCGCCAGCACGGCACTTGTCAGCTCCCGGTGAGTCATGACACCCGACTGCGTGCGCAGCAGCCGGCCGATTTCGTGCCGCACGCTTGTCAGCGCCGGCAGCTTTGCCCAGCGCTCCCGGGCCTTTTCAATGACCTGGCCGACCCGGGCCCGTGTGAGTCCTAGCAGCGGTGCGACGTCGCTCTGACTGAGCCATTCGCCGACCGGGCTGCCCTCCGCTTCCTCGGCACCCAGGAACCGGATCATGATGTCTGCTTCCGCATTCTTCGCATTCGGCCCGCGCCGGGTCGCCAGCTGCCGTGCAATGAGGTCGATGCTCTGTGCTTCTGGTGCGATGGACTTCTCTGCCCCGGCCACGTCCACGGCATTGAGGTCGGGCGTCGATTCGCCGGCAAGCCGCTCCCGGAGCATCTGGACAGCTTCGAGAATTTCCTGCCTGGTCTTGTTACCGACCCCCGGCATGCGGTGGATGCGCCGCAGCGGGTAATCGAGCAATTCCGCCACGGTGCCGATGCCGAGCCGGTCGAGCGCATTGAAGGCACGGGTGCTCAGTCCCAGTTCGATGACCGTGGTGCTGCGGCTGACCATGGCGGGCAGCTCGGCGATTGCCGTGGCACCATGCTCCGGAACGGCGGTCGGCGGCCGCACCGGAATCACTGGTTCATCTACATGCTGGAAAACATCGGCCCACGCGGTCCGCATCTGTTCCCAGGTATCAAAGCGCTTCGTGTAATCCCGGCGCAGGGCCCGGGCAAAGAACGAGGCAAGGCGTTCCCGCAGGTCGGGGATGAACAGCTCGGGCTGAATGCTGACCTCGACATCAAGGAGATGCGGGGCGCTCTGCCCGTCGCCCCATTTCGGCAGGGCTCCAGCAGCCATTTCGTACAGCGTCATGGCTGCCGCGAAGCGCTCGGCGTGCGAATCCCAGCGCTTCACTTTCCGCAGCGGCAGGAACGCATCCAGATAGGGTGGCGTGCCAACCCGGATTTCCTCGAGCGGAGCGCTGATCAGGGAAAAGTCGAAGAGGATCAGCCGCACCCGGTCCTTGGCCCGCGGAACCCGCAGCCCGATGTTGTCGGGCTTCACGTCCCGGTGGGCGAGCCCGGATTCATGCACGTACTCAAGCGCCTTGAGCAGGTCGTCGCCGAAGGTCTGCAGGGCATCGATCTCCAGCCGGCCATATCGCCGCAGCCGCACGGCGAGGGTTTCTGCTTCCTGATACCGCCCCCGTGTGGTGCCGGACGGAGCGTCCTCGGCCGCCTGCGCGTCCCGCGGCAACTCCACCGCACAGTCCATCAGGAAGCCGGCAATTCCTCCGGACTCGAACGGAGCCTGCGCGTTCACGATGCAGGGATGCTTCAGCTTCCTCAGCGCGGCATGCTCGGCCTTGATCCGCTCATTGTATTCCGGCTGCGCCGCCAGCTTGAGCACCATGGGTTCCTTGCCATCCGGTACTTCGACAAGGAAGACCACGGAAATGGAGCCGGAACCAAGCCGACGCACCACCAGCAGGTCTCCCTCGAGAATGTCCCCGGAGCGCGCCGTCCGCGGATCCAGCACATGCTTCGGCTCGGGCCGCGTCAGCTCGTCCTCCACCTCAGTGAGCCTCTGCGCAAATTCCCTGGCGCTGTACCGCATCGAGGCGTCCCGGTTCGCCGAAAACTGAATCAGATCACGCAGACTCTCCGGCAGTCCGTCCTTCACAGACGCAGGGTCAAGGTAGCCGGGCCCGTCCCGCAGCAAGGTCGCCAGCTCAAGAGACGATGCCGCCGGGGGCTGATCGGTGAACAGACGCCAGGCAAGGGCTCCCAGCGAGAAGGTGTCCAGTTCCGGAGCATCAAGGTTCGTGCCGGCAATCGCCTCAGGTGCCAGATAGGCGGTCGACGCATGCTCCAGAAGGTCGGTCGCATGCAGGCTGCGCGTTCCGGCTGTTTCCGTGCCTTCCATCTGCCCGCTGCCGAGCTGCCAGTTGTACACGTGCGCACGCCAGCTCCCGTTTTCCCCAGGACTCACCAGCACACTCTGCGGGGTCAATCCCCGGTGAATCACCCGGTGCTCATGCGCATAGGCCACCGCCTCGGCCACCTGCCGCAGAATCGAAATCCGTTCTCCCACGGGAAGCGACTCCCCCTGCTCGGCAAGGAAATGGTCCAGCCGCCGCGCTTCCTTCGGATAACGATAAATCACCACCGGCCCGCGCTCGGTGCTCACCATCGTTTCCACTCGCAGCAGCCCGGGATGATCAAGGGGCTGAATCAGCTCGAAATCCCGCCGCGCCGCCTTGGCCAGGCGATCCCGGTCCTCGGACGTCGCCGCCGCATTGATCAGATACAGCCGCGCAAGCCGCTGCGTTCCCTTCGCACTGACATGCACCGCTTCCCAATCCTGCACGGTATGGGCCGGGCTTTCGTACAGCAGCTGTCCCAGTTCATAGTCGCCCACCACCCGCGAACTCGTCCGCGCCTTGATGCCGATCTCCTGCAGCGCCCGAAGCACTGCCTTCAGTTCCGGGGCCCCAATCGGAGGATGAACAAATGCCTTCAGCCCTGCACCCTCCCGACGGTTCAGTGCCGCAAGAATCCCCCCGCCCCGCTCCCCATCCCGCAGAAATACCCGCTGCGACACCTCGGGCCGCAGCGCCAGCTGGTTCGTCGGATGCGACAGGAAGATGATCGGCTCAAGAAACGGGACGTCCACCTTCTGCAGCGCCTTCTGCCGCATCAGCAGACTCTTGAGCTTCTGACACTTCCGCTGAGCAAGAAGCAGCGGATTGTCATCGGAAAATACCCGCACACCCTCCCGCCACTGCCACGTCTGACCATCCCCGGAAATCGTCCCGGGCCGACTCTTGATCTCGCAAAGATAAAATCCCCACGGCCCAATCACCAGCAGATCCACCTCGTTCAGCGATCCATCCAGCCCGGTGAACGTGAAATTCGCAAACGCATGGCTCCCCGCAGAAAGCCCGGCACGCACGAACTCCAGAGCCTCAATCTCATGAGCGTGCGTCGATTGCGTGATGACATGCCAGTTCTGCATTCGGAAATCAGTCGGTCGGATAAACCCAACCACCCGGTAACAAAATCAGTCGGTCTGTCCAATCAGAAACTCCGGAGAGGTGCGGAGGGCGGTGGCACACCGTCCGCAGTGGGTTCCGCCGCTCGCTCGCCTGAAGATCCCACAGGCCGCCACGATGGCAAGGCGTGAACACTCCACTCACTCTGACCAAGGCAACCGAAGGTCCGCACCAGGCAACCCATGTTTGATCGCATCGACGCCAGCTGGCGTGAGGAACCAACACTCCGAGGGTAGACACTGCTGGGTGGGCGCTGCTGTTTCCGGAGGAACCCACGATCCCAGGCCGCTCGCAATATTACGGGCTTTGAGACAAGGCCGGTCATCTGACTCAGCCATTGGTTCCAGGGAAAGCTCGCAATGAACCACATCAGCTTCCCCTGGTCCAAGATGGATGAAGATCCGTCTGCCGATCAGGGCTTTGATGGCTGGGTTTTCGGGAACGGCGACCGGTCTGTCAGTAAAGAAAGCGGACATGATCGACAATACCATCGCTCAACCAGGCGAACAACCCGCTTTCCTGCACGAAACCCCCTCGCTTCCCATGAACCCAGCAATCAGGCACCTCAGTGCAGGTGGCATTGAACAAGAACTGGGTTCTCAGCGCAATTAGAAGCAGGACCGAATCGCAACTGCGGACGATGGACGGCTAGCCTGACGAAGGAGGGTGCTGTATCGCGTTCCGTCTTTTCAGGAAAACTAAGACTCGACATCCCAATAACTAAACGGCAGAGTCGTTCCCATGAAATCATGGATCATCGCGATGGTTGCCGGGCTCTGGCTTGGTGGTTCGGCGGCTATGGCGGACGCTCAGGCGGCGTTCAAGGTGGCCAGCAAAGCCCTCGCAACAGCCGAGACGGAGCAGCAGGTCGAAGATGCCTTCGCAAAAGGAGCGTTGGGAATCGTGGGCGATCCCAAGGTCCGTCAGTACCGAGACCTGCTTGAATCCGCTCGCGATGCCGCATGGAAGCGGGTGGCGCTGCCAGAGGGCATCCGCGTGACGCATGTCGGTGTCAAACCAGGCAAGACGGCCGACGGCACCATCCTCCCCGTGCGGACCTTCGGCTTCGAAGTGACCGGTCTCTACCCAGTCAAGGAAGTCTGGGGTTCTCTTGTCTGGATGGATACCAAGGGGAACATCCTCCTCCGTCGGGACGATGTCTGCTTCTTCTCGTCCAATTCAGACGCCGACGCCATCCCGCAGGGCAAATCTGTCATCCGGGAACGCGATTTTCTTCCCGCATCCCAAACCGACGTCGCCACCACCGGAGCGCAGGCGGTCGTCATCATCACCAAGGTCCTGCATGTGCAGAAATAACGGAGATAGTCACAACTTCCCTGGGCGCAGCGACAGTGACCGGAAGGGCGTGGGCATTCTTTCTGCTTCCCTGATCATGAGTGCCAACGACTGAAGGGAAAATTTGAGAGATCCGCAGACTAACCACGAAATGGCAGTGCGTAATAAATGGACATCCGCCGTGCGGCGAAATGCTGGCATCGTGTGCGAGTCACTTCTGGTAGCGGGTGGATTGAGCATGGCGATCCACCGCCTTTCGCTCGCCGTTTCCCCGAGACTTGAATGGACCCTCGTGGCGACTGTGGCCCTGTTGCTAGCTCCTAAGAGCCTGTTGAAATACACCCTTCCAGCCAGCTGATTCGAATCGGTCGCGTCGTGAGTTCTCCGCTGAATCGCTGCGTAAAATCTCTTTCCGTCCGGTGGCAGGCCGTGCGCAGTCCATGCGCCATCGCCACAAGCCTCCGCAGGAGGGCACAAAACGCCTTTCCGGCGGCCGCCATCTGCCTTGGCGTGCCCGTTCCGAAGAGCTTTCTCATCAGCAGCGTGAAATGGAACGCAATGATCCCGCGGCGGTACCGCCTGGCGATGTTTTCGCGTCCGCGCAGGTACGTCCGCCTCAGTCCACCGCACTCCAGCACGTGCGCAAATCCCCGTTCAAGGTGCGTTCCCCGTGCCCTCAGCAGCGCCTTGCCGCTTTTGGTGGCAACCGCGCGTCCGGCAGCTCTGACCGCTGCCCGCACTCCCTTTTCCAGCTTGTCCATGCGCCGCCGCCCCCGGCTGGGATCGGGAATGACTGTGCGCATCCCGGTCTCATGCCGGATGACCGCCAGTTCGATGCCATCGTGATAACCCTTGTCCGCCGCCAGTTCCAGCACCCGGGAACTGCCCGCATCATGTTCCTCGCCATGAATGGCTTCCACCTTCCCGGCAGCCTCGGCGACACGGTCGGCCAGACCGGCGGTGTCGCCCTCGTCCCCGTGCCTTATTTCCGCGCTGATGACCGCTCCGCTCTCCAGATCGACGATGTGTTCGGGCTTGTAGATCATGTCGCAGGCACCCGACTTCGTTCTGCCGACACGGGCGTCGGGATCGTCCGGATTGTGCCACTCGCGGTTCGAGGTCCGGCGGCCTGCGCGGGTCCGGTCAAAACGGGCTACTGCAGCCGGATCGCTGATGTCCACGCCGGCATCTGAAGCGAGCCCGCGGACATATTCCCGGTAGCTTTCCTTGCTGTTGCGGCGCTCAAGGCCGCTGAGACTGGCGTTGGCCCCGATGACCGACGAATCAATGCCCAGCTTCCTGCCGCGCAGAAGTCCATGCTCCCGCAGCGAGCGCAGCACCTAGGCATGCAGCGCTTCGAAAGCTTCCAACGGCAGGCGGCGCCGGAAAACGGTGAAGGTCGAATGGTCGGGCGTCTCCTCCGTGAGACTGTATCCGAGGAAGCGCCGGATGGCCAGGCTGTCGGCGCAGCGGGAGGCAATGCCGCGCTCGCTGCCGATTCCTTCAGGAAAGCCCACGATGAGCATGCGCATGAGGACGGCCGGATCCACCGGCGGACGTCCGCCCTCTCTGCTTTCCAGCCGGTAATACGGGGCGCAGATCCGGTGCACCGTCTCTGTGAAACCCACCTTTTCCAGAAGCGCCGCGAGCTTCGTATAGAATGCATTGTGCGGCCCGGTGACGATTTCCTCCGGGCGCAGCCAGAGATCCTGCTGAGCAGGCGCGGTGTCCTTGCGGCGGAATTTTCCCATGACGCGCATTCTACCTCATCACCGCAGGCCAGACCAGGAAAACCTGCCTCGCCGGAGGTATTTCAACAGGCTCCTAGGCTGAACCAAAGGAAGTGTTCAACGAACTAGGACGAGCACCGTAGCCGCAGTTACAGATTTTATGTCAGTTGCTGCCCTCGTTGTTTCCATATTCACGCCATGTGCTTTCAACATGGATTCTACTTCACGAGATTTTATTGCGTAATTAACATTCTGAGGGATATTTCCCGTCCTCCCGGCGATGGCTAATTGGTTGAGTCCCGATACAATTACACCGATCAGCCTGCCGGACTTATCACAGAGGGGACCTCCTGAACTGCCCGGCTGGACGGCAGCATCAATCTGATAACACGTGTCGTCATCTCGTAAACCTTTTTTGCTTGAGATGACTCCTTTTGTGACCTTGATCTCAAGTCCCTGCAGTACAGGATTCGGGTATCCTAGAGCGAAGGCGTCTTCACCTACGTCGCATTCACTACTTAAAATCTGGATCCCCGGAATCTTTAGGGACGTTTTTAGAAGTGCCAGATCTGATTCTTCTTGTACTGAAATTAAAGTAGCATCCACTACTTCTCCTTCGTGAAATATGCGAACGCTTTTACTGTCTCTTACAACATGAGCATTTGTCACGAAATAGCCGTCATCCCCAACGAAGAATCCGGATCCTGTGCTAGCGACCCCCCGGAGAGGCTCTGGGAGTGAGGGAATTGGGTTTGCATCTGTAGGTTCGTCCACCGCACCACTCTCGGCGACAGCGCCCGGGGCACCGGGATCGCGATCCAAATAAATATCTAGAGCCAACTGGGTAGCTAATTCTTCATCCAAGCAGTATGCATTAACCGTTGTTTCATTGCCAGATTTAGTTGGGTAGGTGTAGTTCCCACACCAATAAAGCGTGCCCTTGTAGCGATCACCCTCCGCTGCTGAATTTGTGTCAGCGTCTACTATTAGTATTAAATCGGTATTGATTCCGCCCTGACGAGTTTTTCCGTCAATAACCCGAACAAATATACCGTGCTCTATGATCTGAAAGACAGAGTATGTAGCTTCGTTAATGGTTTTTCTAAGCATCAAATCTTTGACATGGGAGAGTGCGCGCTGCTCTTCAAGCTTTATTGCTTCTTGTTTTTCTTTTTCTCTCTTCTCGGCAAGCTCTCGAATCCTGATTTGTTTTAATTCTTCGGATGGGATCCATTCACCGTTGTATAGTTCGAGTCCTTTTGCTCTTTGGCTTCGAGCAAATGCTTCCATCTGTATCCGCTGTTCCTCTTGCTGTCTCTGTTCCGCTAACCGCTGTTCCTCTTGCTGTCTCTGTTCCGCTAACCGCTGTTCCTCTTGCTGTCTCTGTTCTGCTAACCGCTGTTCTTCTAACTTCCTTTGTTCCTCCTCTTGTTGCATGCGGAGCTTTTCAGCGGCGACCGCACGCGCTCGTTGCTCCTGATTGTAAGTAGACCGAGAAATCCATTTACCTGAGGAACGCACTTGCCCCTTCCCAAGATTCTTGACAATTATACGAAGCGTATCTCTTTGGTTTGCTAGATAGGTTTCGCTTTGCGGAAACTTTTTCGCAAATGCCTCAAACTCGTCGAGCTTAGCACGAATGGCTTTGGTCTCGGTTTCATTGATAATATCTTGTGGAACGGAATCGAGCACCTCTACGTTAGAAATTAATTGAAACTTGTCAATAGTAAGAAATTGACTGCCGCAATTTAATATTGCTTTTCCAGATTCAGTGGTCAAATCGATCTCTTTGTAGATAACTATCTTTTCTCCATCAAATAAGTCGTTAACGATCGCTACCCCCGCCGCGTCGGAGGTTTCACTCTGAAACATTAATACTACAGCGATCAAAAATTGTTTGTTTTTCATAAATAAAACAATTAAGAAATTAAATGTGGTGAGAATATGGTCAATTCAATGTGGATTTGCTCGCTGGCTCTGGAATCAGTGGGTTTCGTTCATCCGCAGGTGATTTCTCGAGGCTGTCATATCGATGGAACTTTTTACTGGAGAAAAATGTGAATTTCAAAACCCGAAATCGCATTTCTTATTTTCGTGAATTTCGGGGTACGGCGGCTACTCCGCGAGCACCCTGAAGAAGTACGGTGGGATGTTGGTGGCAGGGATTTCGATGGAGAGCATGCCGGTCTGGGGATTGGGAGTCACTGTGAATCCGGTGAGTGGGGACCACGGTCCGAGGCCGGGGGATTTCTGGAGCTGGAGGTCGAGGGTGAAGCGGCTGGTGGCGGGGTCGCGTTGGATGACCGGGTTTCCGAACGAGAGCGACTGCATGTCCGACTCGCGGTAGAGTCCGAGGGCCGGGGCGTTTTCGGTGATGAGGCGATGCAGGGCGGAGTCGTCCGTGAGCGGGTCGAAGCCGAGCGTGACGAGATTCATTTCGGCGGCGTTCACGACGCCATCGCCATCGGTATCGGCATCGGGTTTGAGCGAGAGGATGCGGAGGGGAATTTCGAAGGGGTTCTCGTCTCCGTCATTGCTGGCGATTCGGAGGGTAGCGGTTTTGAGGCCGCTGGCGGTGGAAGTGGTGGTGAGGGTGACCGTGGTGGAACCGCCGGCGGGGACGTTGGCGGCGGGCTGGCTGCTCACTCGGAAGTCCGTGGGATTCGATCCCGCGAGGGTGGCGGTCAGACCCGTGAGGGCATCGCGGCCGGTGCTGCGGATGGTGAAGACGCGGGTGAGGGATGCGCCCGTGAGGGCGGTTCCGAAATCGATCAGTCCGGAACCCGACAGCAGAGGAATTCCGAGGTGATCGACCTCGATTTCGCTGCCGTCGGAGGCGGCCATGCTCGTTTCGCCGCTGGCGAAGATGCCGGTGACGACCCGGCCGAGCAGAGCGCCGTCGGTTCTTACCGGAGTCGGCGTCGATTTCAGGGAAGTGGTGCCGTCGCCGAGATTCCCGTAGTCATTGAGGCCCCACGCGAAGACGCGACCTTCACTGGTGAGGCCGAGACTGTGATTCCGACCGAGGGCGAGCGAAGTGATGCGTTTGCCTGCGAGGCTGCCGCTGGTGCTGAGGGCAACCGGCTGCGTGCGCGGGGAGGTGGTGCCATCGCCGAGCTGTCCGAAGTTGTTGTCGCCCCAGAGGAAGACCGAGCCCGTGGCCGTGATGGCACCGGAGTGGAAGTATCCCGTTTCGATGGAAGCAATGGGTCCGGCAGCATCGAGCCGCACCAGAACCGGCAGAGGACGGTTCACTGCCGTGCCGTCGCCGAGCTGATTCCTGGAATTGTCGCCCCACGCGAAAACCTGCCCGTCCGAGGTTTGGGCGAGGGTGAATTCGCGTCCTGCGGAAACTGCGGTGATCGTTTTGCCGCTGAGGGCTCCCGACCGGTCGATGGCCTGCGGGAACAGACGGCTGGTGAAGGTCCCGTCGCCCAGCTGCCCGCTGGAATTGATTCCCCAAGTAAACACGCCGCCATCGGAGGTGAGCGCCACCGAGTGGCCCGTGCCGGCGTCCATGGCGACCACAGTCTTTCCGGCGAGAGCCCCGCCAGAAACCTGAACGGGAACCGAACTGGAACTTTGCGTGCCATTGCCGAGTTGGTCTACACCTCCCCACGCGAACAGCCGACCGTCGGCTGTGAGGGCGAGGGAGTGATTGCTGCCCGCAGCCACCCTGATGACCGGCGAGCCAGCAAAGGCAGTGCCGACCACCGGCACGGGAACTGTCCGGTTGGCCTGCGTGCCGTCGCCGAGCTGCCCGAAGAAGTTGTATCCCCAGGCGAGCATCGACCCATTGGGTTGAATCCCCATCGCGAACGAACTGCCGAGGGCGACGGGCCTGACCAGCCGTAGGGACGGATGAGCAACGGATGGCAGATTCCGCTGGGTCACGGTGCCATCGCCGGCCTGGCCGACATCATTGCGTCCCCAGCCGAAGAGTTCTGCCCGGGCTGAGGAGGCGGCGAGCAGCAGGGACAGGCAGAGGGATGTCTTCATGGGATCAAATAGTGCGGCAGCACGAGCGGAAATACTCAGTGGACTTTATCGACATGTATTGACATCGCCTCCCTCACGCAACCACTATCCCGGAGGATCATGCGGTGCATCCGCCGGATGCCGAGAAGTCACCAACCCGATTTGCCCTCATGCCCCGGAAAAAAGCCGCTCCGCTGCCAGAATCGATTCCGCCAACCTTCGAGCCATCGCTTTTGCCGACACCGTTTGAGCATGCCTCGCTGGCAGCGCAGCTTCTGCAGCGCGGCGGCAGCACATCCATCAAGGACAGTCAGATCGGCGAGGCGGTCGATGCGGCTGCCCGGCTTTGGGCGGCGGTCCTGGAGCACCGTACGGAATCCATAGTTGAGCAGGCGCGGCTTACGTTCGCTTCTCGGCGAACCGAGGCCGAGGCCCGCTGGCACAGCTGGCAGAATCGAAGTCTTGGCATCGAGGAACTCGCCGCGGGGGAGAAAAAGAAGCACAGGGACTGGAAGAGACGCGCCGACGAGTGTTTCCACGGCCTCAAATTCCCCGCGAGCGCTGACGACGTGCTCGAGAGGATAATGCATTCAAGCAGCAAGAAGGAGAGCTCGCCAGGAGCGCGGTCCGTGAGCTTTGGCCGCGTCTGGCTGAAATGGGCGTTGACTGCCGATGCGCAGTGGTGGAAGCAGATTCGCAGCAATGACCGTCGGCTTCCTTCCGAATATGGATTGCTGGAAGAAGCCATGCGCACACGGCAGGCTGCCATCGATGCAGGCGAGGCTGAACCTGAGTGGCCCTATGAGGGCAAGGCTGGAGCCGAGACTCTCCGCAGGGAAGTTGTGAAACGGGTGAATGCCTTCCTGAGTGACGAGGAGAAGAAGATCAAAGCGGCGACGGAGGAGCTGGAAAGGCAGTCCGGGGAACTGCGGAAATTGGAACTGGAGCGGACGGAGGCAGAACTATGGTTTCGACTATGGAAAGAGCACGTGAGCCAGGAAGCGAGGGAGAAGGGAGGCGATAAGACGCGGACCAAGTTGAGTGGGACCAAGAAAAAAGTGGCAGCGCGTCCAAAAAGGATTTGACTGGTTTTTGGGGGCTTTAGCCGGAATGCAGCCTTCGGCGGCAGGAATTCAGCCCTGCTTTTGGGATATTCAGCCTTCCGGGCGTGCCATTTCAGCCCTCGATGGGGCGATTTCAGCCCAGTTCCGGGAAAGCCATTCAGGGAAGTCCGATGTGGTAGTGGCGGTGCGTCATGACAATTAGGTCATCAAATCAAATCGGCGCGGCCCTTCCTCCGGAATGGCTGCGGGTCACTGAAGCAGTTGCCTACTCCCGCATCTCGAAACCTAAACTCTACGACCTCATCAACCGGGGCCTGATCAAGTCCGTGAGCCTGCGTGACCGTGGTCAGATCAAGGGAACGAGGCTCATTTCGTTCGACAGCCTGAAATCATTTCTGGAGAGCCGGGCGACCGGTGGAGCCCGCTGTAATTGCTGCGAGCCCGAATGAAAAAGGCCGGGGAGCTTGCGCCCGCCCGGCCGGATGTAGGAGTCCAGTCTCATCGGCGCAAAGCTCCCCGGTGCAACCGCAGACATCATTCTGTCGTTCGCCATGGACGTTTCCGAACGTGCTCGCCGCTACCTTGCGGCGACCCCGCCTGCCGTCAGCGGCTGCGGGGGAGATCAAACCACCCACAAGGTGGCCTTCACCCTCGTCAAAGGGTTTGGCCTGCCACCTGAAACCGCCATCGTTCCGATGCTCGAGTGGAACGAGCGCTGCCTCCCACCCTGGACTCATGCGCAGCTTATGTCCAAGCTGAGGTCCGCCTCCCGGGCGGGATTGGCGGACGGGTTTCTGCTCGGAGTGCCGGGTACAGCCCGGATTTCATCTGCGGGAAATGCTGTCCTGCGGGGAGACGTGAGGCTCTTCCGGGAGGAATCACCAAGGCAGCCAGCACCTACCAATCCGGCAATTGCCGGCTCGCGGGTTCCATCAATCGGTGAGCAGCGACGGATCGCGGAGCTTCGGGGGCTGTCCCCGGGTATTCCGATCCTTGCGGCCAATGACGGCATTCTCCGGACCGGAATCTGGCAGAGTGACCCAGCGTATTTCCTTGTCGGAAAGGGGGTGACCCAGGCAAGGAGGCTCGACGGAGCGCCGTGGAAATTCCGGTCCGGAAATGAGGGCAAGGCATGGACGATTGGTCCGGTTGATGCCTTCGGAATCCGGTTCGGGCTGACAACGGAGACGGAGCGGATCATCATCACCGAGGGGTTGGTCAGCATTCTTGAGGCGCTGGAGGTTCTCCTGCGCGCTGAGCAGCAGAGTCCCGTGCTCAGTCAAAACGCTGGGCTCATCGCAGCCTATTCCGCGGCAAGCCGGCTGACGCGGCGCGAGGCACAATACCTAGCCCGCCGCCGCGTGCTCATTATTGCCGATGCCGGACCGGCGGGGCTGACCGCCGCCAGGGCGTGGCGCGCCTCGATCCGCCACATGGGCGGCCGTGCCGTCAGCGCCCTGCAGTTTGATGAGGGCGACCTTGGCAGCGCCCTGAGGGAGTCGCCCCGCTGCCCAGCGCAAATCCTCGAATTCCTCGAACCATAACCCACAACTCCTTCACGAACAATGTCCCAATTGACCCCGATCCCGGAAGACGAAGCAGACCAGTTGCCCACTTCGAATGAGGCACCGACATCCCCCACACACCCTTTCGGGGACACTGACAATCCGATGCCGCTGTCTGCGATGCCGCAGCCGATGTGTGACTACGTTCAGGCCATCAGCGCCCAAAACGGCCTCTCCGCTGAAATGTGCGCAGCCACCACTCTCGGGGTTCTGAGTGCCGCCATGGGTGCGGGAATCTGGATGGAATCTGGGCGGAACCTCAAACTGGCGGGCAACCTGTACATTGTCATGAGTGCCCGGTCTGGAACTGGCAAGTCGGTCGCGTTCCGTCAGATTGCTGGCAGGCTCAACAGCGCGCAGAGCGCTATGATCAAGGAGTGGAACGTCAGGAAAGAGGCAAACAGTGATGATGCGACTCCGTGGCCGGGCTTCATTTTCACCAATGCTACCAGCGAAGCGCTGGCCAAGGCGCTTGAGGTGAATCCGGGGTGCGCTGCGGCCCTGCTGACACCCGACGCCCGGGGGGCCATCGACATCATCTTCGGCCGCTACACCAAGGGAAACAGCATGGATCTCGACCTGTACCTCAATGCATGGTCCTACGACAACCTTGTTTATGCGCGAAGGCAGACTGGATGTTATGCGCTGCAGTCGCCGTGTCTCTCCCTGTTTTTCGCGGTGCAGCCGGACAAGATGGCCGATTTCTGTGCCGCGCCCGAGTTTCTTGATTCCGGCATGGCAGCCCGCATCCTGATGCTCCGAGTGCCGCAGAAGTCAGAGGAGGGCGAGGAGGGCGAGGAGGGCGAGGAGGCACCCGCGGAAGTTCTTGCGTGGTGGGACCAAACTGTGGACGCCGCACTGCATCTCCGGGGGAATGCTGACAGCGCTCCGGTGATCAGGTTGTCCCCTGAGGCCCGGAGGATTCGCGATGGCATCAAGCAGAAACAGGAAAAGCTGCTGAGGGCTGGACGGATTCCGGCGCTGGATGCAGTGGTCTGCCGCTGGGCGGAGCAGGCGATGAGGCTGGCGCTGGTGTTTCATGTGGCGCGCCATGGCGAGAAGGTCAGCGACCATGAATTGGGCGCGGAGGATATGGAAGGCGGAGGCACGCTGGCTGAATGGTTCCTTGCGCAGGCTGCCAGCCTGCTTTCCCCGGTAACCCTCGCGCAGAACGATAAACTCAGGAGGCGTGCACTTGATGCCTTCGAGCGGAGGAAGTCTCATGAGATCACCGTTCGACTTCTGAAGAACAGCCATGGACTGGACAGGGACGACCTCGAGCGGCTGGTTGCCACATTTCCTGAAGAGTTCCGCCTGCAGGTCAGGCTGAAGGAATCCGGTGCCGGGCGACCTTCGGAGGTTTTCCAGAAGATCTCCGGGTGATTCCGTGGATTTTGCGGATTTTGCGGATTTTGCGGGCCTGCAGATTTCGCGGACAGCATACGGGGGAGCAGGACGAAGTTCCGCGGGAACGACTGCTGTTGACCATAGTGGAGCGGAAACTGGGCCGGATTGGACGGGTGGGTGGTGGCCGTGGCCGCTGGGGGAAGATCACCGAAGTCAGAGAAGTCTCTGACTTGGAATGACAGCATGGACGATGCTGACGTCACTCACTTGTTGCCAATTCTGTTGCCAACTGACCCATCCCTGAGCCACAAGTTGTTGATTGTAAGGATGGAGGCGGAGGCGGGAATCGAACCCGCGAATGGAAGTTTTGCAGACTTCTGCCTTACCACTTGGCGACTCCGCCGGGAGCGCTTGGAAGGTGAGGATTGCGCTGGAGGGGTCGGCT